>Ga0302280_1002538_pt1 | contig 13869 bp, 9 predicted proteins | sample III_Fen_E1_1_FD_198771 | JGI IMG/M metagenome (GOLD analysis project Ga0302280, IMG submission 198771) | Peat permafrost microbial communities from Stordalen Mire near Abisko, Sweden - III_Fen_E1_1 | ecosystem: Environmental > Terrestrial > Soil > Wetlands > Permafrost | place: Sweden: Abisko...
AGCCCCATTTATAAAGATACCTATAACCCTAACAGCATTACGCCATACATAAATGGAGTAACTGCCTCAACGATTTGGTACGACAGCATCGATAACCAGGTGGTTACGGCATCCGGAAAAATAGTAAGCGCCTATAATTATACTGTTGGTAACCCTACCTTAGTAAATTCGGTTACCATTTCAGATAGCGTGCGTGATTTGAGGATTCTGTATAATAAGTAGGTAGGTTGCCTATTTTTGAACTGCAATTTTCCCACTCCTAACCAAGTCTCCGCTTTCTTCAATAAACCGGTAGAAATAAACCCCGCTTGGTTGACCGATTAAACTCAATACTGTATTAGTATCAGACCTTAAATGCTACTTTGCATTAAGAAAACCCTAAAAATTCAATTTTGCGATTACGGAGCTTAAATTAGAGGGTATTATTGACCGTATATTTGACCGAACCACATTTCTCTCTATCGGATTACAGTATTGATACGGTTTTTTAAGCAAGGTATTAGGTCCAGTCTGGACTACATCTATAGTAATTTAATTCTTAATGGGAGAATATTATTCAGGTGTCTTCAACTTCACAGCCTGAGAAATTACTTTTAAAAATTTGGTGGTTTTTGTCTTTCCTGGCACAATCTTAAAAGTGCCACGATTCCTTGCATAAGAATATTCAACGCCTGATGGACATAGTTTCTTTAATTCTGAATCTTTCATTCTTATCCTAAGCCAAAATGACTTTGTTCCTATCCAATGAACCGTAAATACATTAATAAAACCGTATTTACAGCCACAATAGAATTTATTGTATTTCCTTTCTAGCGGCCAGCCTTTTGATTTAACAATGCTTTCTAGTTCCTTTACTTTTCGCTTATCAAAAAATGTTTTGGCGGAATTCTATATAGCGCTAATAATTTGATTCTATCTCATTTTTATAATACTCAGGAGGTGGAGGCGATAATGGGTAATCTTGAGTTTTTATTGTACTACATATAGTTATGTTTCTCACTTTGTATTTCTTCAATAGCCTGCTGGCATATCGAATTTAATTTTCCATTCAGCCCTTTTAATTTTTCGATATTTATAGTCGTTATTTTTAAGTCTTCCATCTCTTGTAAAATAGGCACAAGGACAGAAATACCGATTACAGTTATAGTTGACATTATTGTATGAGCAAAGTTCCTGATGCTTGTATAATTTTTTTCTTCCATAGCCGTGTTAATGTTATGGAGTTCTTTTGGGATTTCAATAAGAAAAGCATCAAACACTTCATTTATTAAGTGCTTTTTGCCATGCATCATTTCGATAAGATACGTAAGATCACATACATGTTTAACTTCTTTTTCAGACATAGCTTCTATCATTTCAGCAGGAATCAATTGTTAAATCCTAAGTTTTTCAAAAACTGGTTACACATATCAGCTTTGATATATAATCTTCATTTCTAAATACATTCAGAAAGAACAGAAATAGTTAATGTAAGGTGTACCAAAGGACGTCAATTAGTATTATGGAAACAATGAATATTGCCATACCTATATTGCGATTGTTATGTTTCTTAGTCATTCTTTTCGATTTTATATATTCAATTGCATTGACAACGGTATTTTGTATACGAAGAAAGACGGTTTCGCTTTTAGAAAGATAATCATACGCTCCAAATTTTATAGCATCTATTGCAACCTGAAGTTTGTCTTGGCCTGAAAGGATTATCACCATACTATCTTTCGATATGGATTTTATTTCTCCCATTGCTTTAATACCATTCATGGCATCAGGATGTCCGCCGGCATTTAGATAATAATCAAGAAAGACAATATCAGGCAACTCTTCCATATTCTGAATACATTCCTCTGCGGTATTATATTCAGAAATTTTTAAAAGTGCGCCAAATCGTTCCTTCAAACTATTTTTTAGGGAAGTAAGAAACACCTTATTGTCATCCACCAAAAAAACTAAATATCCCTCTTTTTTGTTCATGATTTTTATTTTATGCTTGCAAAGATGGATGTATTCAAACTACAGAAGCTTATATAACTAATAAGCAATCTTATATATATCACACGTTTCACTCTTTAAATGCAATAAGCCATACTTAACGTGTGGCTTATGTAACTTCCATCAAGGATTATGTAATATCCGTAAGGCTTTGGTTTAGGAATTTTGCCATGTAGGAGTTATAAAATTAGAAAATATAAAGCAGACAACATGAAACCGATAATGAAAGATGAACCTCATTACGCCAGAAATTTAATAGAAGCCACCTTAGATCCCTTGATTACTATAGATACAGATGGAATTATTACAGATGTTAATGAGGCAATGGTAAAGGCTACCGATAAAAAACGTGAAGAACTTATAGGCACTAATCTTATTGTTTATTTTGTTGAACCGGAAAAAGCACAGGAAGTTTATGAAGAAATTTTTGAGAAGGAACATGTGATGAATTATCCGATAACGATAAAAGATGGAGTATTTACAGATGTATTATTAAATGGCTCTGTTTATAAGGATGTGAAAGGTGAAGTATTGGGGGCAGTAATAGTGGCAAGGGATATTACAGCGTTAAAAAAAGTAGAGAGTGAGCTAATAGAAGCAAAAACCAGAGCGGAAATAGCAACTGGAATAGCTGAAGATGCAACAAAAGCGAAACAGCAATTTTTGTCGAATATGAGCCATGAAATCCGTACACCCATGAATGCCATTATCGGTTTTACAAAAGTGGCATTAAAAACAGATTTAACGGATAAACAAGAAGAATATTTAACAGCCATAAAGGAAAGTGGCGACACTTTAATTGTACTAATTAACGATATACTTGATTTAGCAAAGGTAGATGCCGGGAAAATGACATTCGAGAAAAATCCATTTAAAATGGCTGCATCCATATCAGCCATGATTCATCTGTTTGAAGCTAAAATGCAAGAGAGCAATATATTGCTGGTTGAGGAATATGATTATAAAATACCCGAAACTTTAATTGGTGATTCGGTACGTTTACATCAAATTGTATTAAACTTAGTAAGTAATGCTGTGAAATTTACTACAAAAGGGAAGATTACTGTAGGTGTTCATTTACTAAAAGAAGATGAAGGTAAGGTGACAATTGAATTTTCGGTTGCCGATACCGGAATAGGGATACCGGAAAATAAAATTGGAAGTATATTTGAAAATTTTCAGCAGGCATCCAGCGGTACTGCAAGGTTATATGGTGGAACAGGATTAGGGCTTGCTATTGCCAAACAATTAGTAGAATCACAAGGCGGAAAGATTAGCGTTGAAAGTAAAATTGACGAAGGCTCTACTTTTAGTTTTACTTTAGATTTTTTAAAGGCAAAAGGTGGAATTAAAATAGAGGAAGATTTAACGGTATTGGATGTAGAAAATAAAGACATAAAAGTGTTGGTAGCTGAAGATATTGCACTTAATCAATTATTGATGAAAACAGTATTAGGCGATCTGGGCTTTGAATACGATATTGCTGCCAATGGAAAAATAGCCATCGAAAAATTAAAAGGAGGTACCTTCGATATTATATTGATGGACCTGCAAATGCCCGAGATGAATGGATTTGAAGCTACTGAATTTATACGCAATAAAATGAACTCTAAAATCCCAATTATAGCCTTAACTGCGGATGTAACTACAGTTGATGTGACAAAATGCAAGGCAGTTGGCATGAATGATTATATATCAAAACCTGTTGATGAGAAACTTTTATATTCTAAAATACTTGAATTGGTAAAAAAACCCAAAGGTACCGGATACCTTGGCTCAAATGAGAACAAGAAAAATAAAAGCAAGAAGCCAAAACTCATTGATTTAAGTCAATTATCAAAAAGCACGAAATCTAATCCAAAATTGATGATGGAATTTATTTCCACTTATTTGCAACAGACACCGCCATTAATAAATACAATGAAACAATGCTTGCAGGAAAAAGATTGGAATTCATTGCAGGAGGCAGTGCATAAAATGATACCTTCTTTTTCCATAATGGGTATTAGTAAAGAGTTTGAGAATATGGCTAAGGCAGTTCAGGAACATACAAACAATATACAGCAGCATGCTCAGGGAATACCAGTCTTAGTTCAAGAGCTTGAAAACGTTTGTGCTCAGGCATGTAATGAATTGGAAGAAGAGTTTAAAAGAATTCAAAGCGCCAGTCATAAAAATTAATCCAAACCCGATAACCATAGCCATTTTTAGCCGTTATTTCCATGTATTTTTAATACGAGTCGAGCTAGCTGAAAGCATACCTTCATAGTCATTGACTCGACAAAATAGGCCTCCCGATAACTATCGGGATTGTGCCGTTTTTTTTAGCCCGTAGGACCTTACGCTTCGGTTATATTATCAACAACCTGATTTATTTAGCCCACCAAAACTAATTAATAAGCTATTTGATTTTAAGGTTAAGTGAAAACAATTTTAATCAATACGAGCTATTATTGACAATTATACCCATAGCTTGTTAACATATTTAAAAAACCATAGGCTACCTAAACAACACCTGTTTAACAGGTCTTTTTCATGTTCAATCCATCTTCTCATATATATCGTAGGGTATTATTTTCCACAGCACATTTTGCAGGCCTTTTTAAGGCTTGTTAATTTGTATATACCCTAAAATATAGTTAGGTATTTGGATACCGGTTTTTCATTGTATCCCATGGTAAAAACAGGTGTTTTTACGATTTGAGTTCTCTAATAATTTTATTAATTTTCACTTCTAATTTATTAGTTAACACGTGTTTACTCGAGTAAACACGGAAAATTCTAGTGTTCACATGAAAATATAAAGTGCAGCTCTCTAATAAGAGCAAGGAGATCCATTATTATATCCCTCAAATACTCAACAAAGATTAGATGTTGACACTCCTAATTAATACAGATTAGATATCTTTATTTATATGCATAGCAGGAGGCCATGAAGTATAAATAGAAAGCTTGTCAAGAAGGCAAAAGATGAATCCACCGGATATACTATATTTGAAGCAGTAAAGTCAATCTCACAGGATACAGATATACCGGAATCCGAGAAGCAAAAGTTGTTGAATATGTTAGCTACTTGAGCTTTATAGAAAATATTTGCCTGATTCTATTCTTGACCAACAATAGAAGAATAAACAGAAAGGAATACAATCCATCCTGATTTTGGGGTTGATTATTTGAAGGTTGATTATATTACTGAGCATTGCTTATTGTATAAATGCATATTGTACCTAAAAGGGTAAGAAGCTTGTTGGTTTTCATACAGGGAGTTTTAGTTGTAAATAAATTTGACAATGCAAGATGAACATTTTATATAGCGGGAGTATTGTATAACTGTAGAAATAAATTACATACTTCATACCCACTATAATTCCCCTGTTGAATTTTCTTAAACCCGTGATAGGTGTAAGGTATTATCATAGATATGTAAAGTCTTCCCTATAGAATAGCTGCATATTTGTAAAGGTGCTTTTTAATTTAAACTGAATGTCCATTATAAAAATTTATATTCACAATGACCTGAAAAGGAAAATAAAGACATCTTTTCACGCGCTTCTTTTAATTATCTCTATAGGTATTCTTTATTCGGCAATACCAGAAGATATGAATAATTCTCTTACTAACCCACGCGGTATCATTGAAGGGCTTTTTAAAAGCATTGATAATATTCAAACGCTTACATATACTATGGCTTATAGTGAGCGGTTTTCCGGAGATGAGATGCACGCCTATAGTTCACAGATAAAATACCAAAAGGCGCCTCATAAAATTTACGTAAAAATGTCAACCGGTGTAGAAGTAATTTGGTTAGCAGGGGCAAATAACGGTGATGCCTGGGTCCATAAAGGTTCTTTTCCTTACATAACTCTTAAGCTTGATCCGGATGGCTCACTTATGCGTAAAGGTCAGCATCACAGTGTTGAATGTTCGGGTTATGGTTATTTTGAAGAAGTACTTAAAGAAGGATATAATAAGGCAGGTGCCCACATTAGGTATATGGGTGAGCTTTTATTTGATGGCACGCAATGTTATAAATTAATGATAATTGACTCTGCCTTTAAGTATATCCCCTATGTCGTTTTAAGTAGAGAAACTGTTCTGGCAATTGCTAAAAAGCTATGCCTGAGTGAGTATATGATTATGCAGTATAATGGGCTCAGTTCATATACTTCTATAAGCGAGGGGCAAAAAATAATGGTTCCAAATTATTATGGAAAAGAAATGACCTTGTATGTAGATGAAGCTACTATGCTTCCATTGTTTTTAAAAGTAGATGATGATAAGGGCCTTTTTGAACAATACACTTTCAGTAATATTAAGTTAAATGCCAATTTCCCGCCTGATGCATTTTCAATAAAAAATAAAGACTACAATTTTTGAGGTGGAATGTCCAAATATACTAAGCTGTAATACATTAATTAGCCCCTTTAATCACTTCCGGCAGCACTATTTCCGGCCAGTACTTTGCATGCAAATCTTTTACATATGCTTCACGAACCCCTTGCCTGGTGCTTATGCCAAGCCTTTGAGTATCATTCTTGATAAGCGTAATCGTTGTGTTTTCCATATTTTATTAGTTATAATGGATTTTGAATAAATCCAAAGAACAAAGGTCAGTTTATTGATTAGGGACAACCTTACACAAACATGGGAGAGAGTTATATCATTTACAGGAAAATGATTTAATTACACTTGCAGTGTGATATATGCAAGATTCTCCTATTAGTGTGTAATGCGTTTCAGGTTATATGTACCGACCTTTGTGCTGTAATTATTTATTAATCCATTAAACAAAAATAAAATGTCAACATCAGAAAGCACAAACAAGAAAGAACAGTCAAGCCATGACTCTTCTAATAAGTCCGGCAATTCTTCTAAGAGTCAATCCGACGGGTCTTCTTCTAAGAACTCAAGCAGTTCATCTTCTGAAAGGCCAAGTGGTTCATCTAAGAAGCAATCGAGCGGCTCTTCTTCAGATAAGTCAAGCGATTCTTCGAAGAAGCAATCCAGCAGTTCTTCTTCTGAAGATAGGGAATAGATTTATTTCTATCATCAAAAGATCAGAAAATTATTAGATGCCCTGATTAATAGCTTGTGGCAATTGTTCACGAGTCGTTTTAGGGCACTTTTAATATGACCAAATAATCTGACTGTTTTGGGATTTCTCTATTATTTTTAGAACTAATCAGTTATTGTATTTAATCGGTTTTTGTCCAATGGCTTCTTTGTTAAGAAAAAATATTGCATTTTTCATCCCCTACCTTTTCTTTCTGTTTGTAGGAGGTTTTATTCTGGGCTTTTGGAGTAAAACGGATATACACTATTGTATTAATAGGCATCATAGCCATATAGCAAACCTGTTTTTTAGTGATTGGACTAATCTGGGCTTAGCTATCATGATAATACCGGTTGTCTTGATTCTCTCATTTGTAAAATTGCGATATGTGATAATTTCGATTATTGGATTTCTCGTAACAGTTATTATAACTGAGTCTCTTAAATATTTATTTTATACTCCACGCCCAGTTACTGTTTTTAATGAGATACACCAAACGCTATATCTTGTTCCTGATATAGAAATGCATTTATGGAAAGGCTTTCCATCAGGCCACACAGCTACAGGATTTTGTATGTTCTGCCTGCTTGCATTATATACCCAAAACAATTTCTTAAAGTTCTTCTATTTTGTTGTTGTCTTTCTTATTGCTTATTCCCGTATGTATTTATCGCAGCATTTTCTGCAAGATGTTTATGCCGGTTCAATAATAGGAATAGGCTCTGCTTTATTTGCATACACATGGGTTATGAATGCTCATATCTTTAATGCTTATACCCATAGGCTTGACAAGCCTCTCATAAGGCTACGCTTTAGAAAGATAACTATTAACTAGCCTTGAAATCCTCTTTTCACCGGTTGTGTGATTTTAATGTTCTTATTATGTGATATATGTAAGATTCTTTCATTTGAATGTAATGCCTGTAGGATTTATTAGCAGCAATTTTGCTGTATAATTAATTATGAATCATTCAAATCAGAAAGAATATGAGACCATTTAAAATACTAATAACCATAGCTTCTATTTTTTCGGCTTCTATATTGGTGGCGCAGAATGCAGCATCTTCCGATAGCCGGAATGATTTTCAATTTGGAATTAAAGGGGGAATTAATTACTCCAACCTATATGACGTTTCGGCGCAAAATTTCAGCGCCAATGCGCTTTTGGGGCCTGTATTTGGTGGATTTCTATCCATTCCTTTAGGTACTTATCTGGGTATTCAGCCAGAAGTACTTTATTCCGCAAAAGGTTATTCAGGTCAGGGTACTGATCTTATTAACGGCCCCTATTCATATACCGACAGAATAAATTTTCTAGATGTACCATTGATGTTGCAACTGAAACCTTCGCCTACAGTCTACATATTAGGTGGTCCTGAATACTCTTACCTATTGTCAAATTCCTATACCTTCACACAGAATGAGACCAGTTCGACGGAACAGCAGAATTTTAAAAACGATAATTTACGTCGCAATGTTTTTGGGCTCATCTTTGGTTTGGATTTAAACTTCAATCAATGGACAATAGGAGGCAGAGTAGCTTGGGATTTGCAGGACAATAACGTCAATGGTACATCTACACTACCCCGGTACCGCAATGTTTGGGGGCAACTTACGTTGGGCTTCAGGATTTAACACCCATTAATAAATATTATATATGGAACCTTTTTGAATTAACATGCTATACCTTAATCACTAATACATTGAATGTTACCATTATTGAATAGGTATTGAAAGGAATTAAAGACTATTGAGAATTAAAATTTAGCACTTACACCTACATAAAAGTTTATTCCAGGGGCAGGGATAATACCAGGTCCCGGATATTCGGTTGCCCTAAAGTTAAAATATTTTGCATTTAAAAGATTACTTATTCCAAATGTAAATGCAAGATCATGTTTTTTTATCCGGTAACTGGATGACCAGTCCACCACGTGATAGGCAGGTATAATACCTGTTTCAGCACTTGGATCAATGGTGGTAGTGTTATTGGCATCGGAATATGCGATGCTGGAATAACTATATAGAAGTGTTGTAGAAAACTTTTTATAAGCATAATTTATGCCAATTCTCTCAATATTAATGGGAGCCATTTCCTCCAAGTTCCCTTGATAAGGTCCGGAAACATATCGTGAATCATCATAGGCATATGAGTTGAAAAAACTAAGGTCACCTATTTTAGATTGATTGGCAGATGGAAACATTTTAAAGATATGCACTTCCACGTATGTTTCTATACCCTTATGTACTGATCTACCAACATTGGTCTCATAGAGATATTGATTTCCAAGAGCATCATATTGTGTTTCATTTCCTATTTCGTTGTCAAAAAGCATATAAAAACCATCTACGTCAAAATTGAGGTAACTACCTATCTTTCCCCTCCAACCGATATCAGAATTATAGCCATATACATCCTGTAAATTAGGGTCTATTTTCCCTACAAAGCCTACCGGTGCTAGGTTTTCGTAGGTGGTTGGTTCATATGCCTGCACAATATTGCCATATAAAGTAGTAAAGTCACTTGTTTTATATTGTAAGGCTAACCCGGTAAGTGGAATATACCATGTTTTGGATATTTGTGTAGAATCACGAATCAGATTTTCTCCTGAAGTATATCCGCTTGCAGTAGATTGAATATATTCATAACGGAATCCGGGGGTAACAGACAGTTTGCCGAAGCGGAATGTATTTTCAATAAAAGGAGCAATGTTAGTAGTTGTAAAATACAGGGAATCTTGCCAGGAGTGAGGTACTATGGTGAGATCATAGTTGTTCCCGGTTGTGCCGACACCTTCTTGTTCCTGCCACATCTCTCCTTGAAAATAACGGACACCTGTTGCTAAGGTAGAATTAATAGGCCCAATCTTATAATTAGTAAGTAGCCTTAACTCGTTAGTGGTACTTAAGAAGTTTTCTTTATCCACGGATCGTGCCTGATAAGTGCCAGTAACGGCGCTTATGCTATCTGCCTGTTGCGGACCTCCTTCTTCACCTTTCCATACAAGGTAGCGGGCACTCATGTTTCCTGTGGATTTTAAAACGAGCTCTGTTTTATCCGATATTTTATAGTTTGCGGTAAGAGTAAGAATATTCCATGGAGTAGAGAGCCAGTTGCGGGCACGGAATGATTGGTCTGGATTCGCGTCAAATTCTGCATCTGTTAATCCACCTGGCATATGAATGAGGTTTCGTAAAAGTGTGTATTCAATGCCTATTTTAAATTTGTCGGAAGCATCGTATTCCAATCTGGCAAAAGCTGATACTTGATTTATATTTGAATTAGGCCTCCAACCATTTGTATATTTATAGTCGGCAAAAGTATAATAGTGCCATTTCTTATAGGTTCCTCCAATGCTTAAAACAGAGTTTGCAAAACCATAACTGCCACCAGTTTCATCCAAAGATATTTCTAATGGTTTATCGAGTGGGGCATCATTAATTATGTAATCAATAACGCCACCAAACTGAGGGCCACATTGTAAAGATGCTTCTCCGCGTATAACCTGAATTTCGCTAACGGCTATAAGCGGGGGTAAATAATACGATTCAGGATACCCATAAACATCTGCAGAAATATTGTATCCGTTTTGACGGGTCTGAATTTCCGTAGACTGGGTAGGTATCAATCCCCTGAAAGCTATACCGTTGGAAGGAAAACCTCCGCCTTCAGTTTCAGAATAATTAGAGCCGGGTAACCTTCCCAAAGTTTCGCGAAAGTTATCTTGAGCCTTGTTTGCATTTAAACTATCAAGCACAAGCACTTCTGTTTTCAACCCAGAATAATCTACTCCTTCGTATGTTTCAGGCATGTGTCCCATACCCTGTCCGCTCACAAAAGGACGGACAACTTCTACCTTCTTCAGCTCGACCACATTTTGCAGTAAATGAAAATCAAGTTCTGTGGTTTGCTTATCCATTATTTCTGTTTTTTGTTCAAGCGTGTTAGAACCTATAATTTCAACAAGGACAGAGTATTTGCCCATTGGTATATTTTCAATTTTATAGTTGCCTTTACTGTCTGTTGAGGTGACTAGTTTTGTATTTTCGATCTGTACTACGGCAGCCTCTACCGGCGAACCAGCACTATCAGTCACTTTTCCTTTTAGTGCTCCGCTTTGAGCAAAGACCATTCCGCTAAATATACATAGCCATATCAGTACTAATTGTCTTTTCATCATCTCAATTATATAATTCAGTTCATCATTTTTATTAAAGCGATTGCAAGAATGTTACCAAGGCAGTCCGATCGGAAGCCGAAAGTTGAATAAAAGCTTGTTGGGCGGCGCGCGCTTCTCCACCATGCCAGAGAATAGCTTCGGTCAGGTTTCTAGCTCTTCCATCATGCAGGTATTGGCCCTGTGGGTCAACAATCGGAACAAGACCAATGCCCCAAAGGGGAGGGGTGCGATACTGGTAGCCATTTGCCGAATAAGTAGCACGGTTATCTGCCAAGCCTTTTCCCATGTTATGCAGTAACATATCTGTATAGGGGTGTATAACCGTATTGGTGAGCAAGCTGCTAGCATCATCATTAGAAGGTTGCGGGTCTGTATAGCCTGAAAAAGCGGTCGGGGTAGTAAAGGTAGGTATATGACAGGAAGCGCATTGAATTTGTGTAAATAATTGTGCACCATGTATAACTTGTGGGTCAGATCCGTTTCTGAAAGCAGGAACAGCTAATGTTTGAACATATTCCACATTGGCATATAATTCACTGTCCGGCAACTCCGGATTTGGGTCGCCAGCATTTGCACCAGATGCTAAATAGACGGTGTATTGATTCTGACCATAGCTGCTTTCCTGCGGAAAAACAGAATTTGTAACACCCATATCCTGATTATAGGCTCCACATAACTGTTGCTTTATAGTTGGTGCCTCAGCTTTCCATCCAAAACGCCCTAATACCCCGGAAGTGTTATTTGTAAAATCATATACGTAATTAGGTTGTCCGTTTATTTGATTTGTGTCTCCAATGACGGGATTAGGAATGGGGCCCGCATTAGCTAAAATTTGGCTTTCCGAAAGAATCTCCAAGTAACCCAATCCCACTAATCGTGGGGCAACACGAGGGGAAATGTATGAACCTGCCGGCCAGGGCATATAGGTTGAAACAACGGAGTATGTCGGTACTTGTAACTGGTAAGTTGTGCCGTCGGCAAATTGACCGGTAATAAATGTATAGGTAATATTTACAGTGCCTTCGGGCTGCACACCTGCTACTGCATTATTTTGCAGTTGACCGCCGAAACCGGGAACATCTATCGGCCCTGAAGTAACAGAATTTCCAGAACTTATTCTAAAGAGCATTGATGTTAATACTGATCCGCCTCCTGCCGGTGGATTTCCTTCACCCACACCCCCGTGGCATGCATTACAGGAATTATTATTGAATATTGGCCCTAAGCCTGTATAGTATGCATTAGCGTAGCCAGGAGGAGGATTGAAAATTTCATTGAAAATTACTTCTCCAAAATCATGAACATGTTCTAAACCGGGACTTATTGCAGGAAAATCGTCCCCAAATGCGGAAGCGCTTTCATCAAAAATGGTTTCATTTCCAGCTGATAATTCAGAAACAGATACAGGAGTTGCTGTGCTCTCACCACTAGTGCTTGTTTTTTTGCAAGCTCCCATTGTCAAAACAAAAACTAATACTATACAGACAAATATAAGGTGCTTTTTCATGATAAATCAATTAGTATTTGCATTCATATACAAGAGCAAGCTGACTTTTAAATCATCATCGAGAGAATCGCAGGCGTTAGCAGCAAGTTGTATTTGTGAACTTTGAGAATAGATAGCCTGTGAAAGAGGAAGGGTAATTAAGCTTACAGCTTTTTGTGCGGCACTTAGGTCAGTTTTTATCCTGGTATCTAAACTGACATTATTTTGACTTACAAAAGCAGTTAATCCTGTTCCCATATTACCACCGTATTGACCATAATAAATATTTTGTACCCCAATAAGATTATTCTCAATATCGGTAACAGAATTATTGGCAAAAGGAGATTCTTGCAAAATGGTAGATTTATTATTTACAATACCATCCAATTTATAAATACCATCTGTTTCTGTTATATTGGCTATTGCCATTACAAGGTCAGAGAATGCTGCCCGCTGGTCAGGATATATTGTACTTCCGACACCTGCATTTACAAACTGATAAAGATATGAAGTGCTCCAAAGGGTATCAACTTGCCCAGTCAGAGTTTTTATATTTAAGGCTACCGCAGCTATATATGAAAGTTGTTGAGGGGTAAATTGTGTAGCTTCCTTATTTCCATTAATGCCATACAGTTCAAATTCTATTCCGTGAAAACCAGTAAGATATGGTGGAAGACTATCAATATATGCCAAGGTAAATGCAGCTGGACTGTTAACGAGTGAATTAATGCCAAAGGTATCAATTGGATATGTATTTATTAAGGACGCAGGGTCAGCGCCCAGAGAACCGTCAGGACCAAAAAGTGCAGCTGCCGATTGTTCGTAAACTGCAGAAGCATTGAGCCATAGTTGTCGGCAATTAAGCAGATTTTGTTGTGTTGGGCTTGATTGGAAAGTTACTGCTCCGTTGTATAATAAGGCGGCATCATTTGCAAGAGTTACCGAGGTAGGAATAAGAACCAGATTTGCTTCTGAACTAAGAACGGTCCCAGCACTTATGCTGGTTTTTGCAGGGGCTGCGCTTTCTTTTTTTTTACACCCGAAAAGTAAAAATACCGTAGTACAAAATGATAATATGATAATTTTCTTATTCACGTTGTTATCGATTTTATTGCTGTGTTTATTGTAAAAATCAAAATTAATAAAAAACGGATACGGTA
>Ga0302280_1002543_pt1 | contig 13853 bp, 15 predicted proteins | sample III_Fen_E1_1_FD_198771 | JGI IMG/M metagenome (GOLD analysis project Ga0302280, IMG submission 198771) | Peat permafrost microbial communities from Stordalen Mire near Abisko, Sweden - III_Fen_E1_1 | ecosystem: Environmental > Terrestrial > Soil > Wetlands > Permafrost | place: Sweden: Abisko...
TTTCTTGCAAAGGCTCAAAAGGAATTAGGTATTAATTTTTATATTTCAACAATAAATAATGCAGTTAATATGCCTGATTTTAAAATTATAAAATTAGGTAATCCTGTAAGTTTTGGCCCTGTGTTTGGAGACACAAGCAATATGACAAAATCACCATCATTTATATTTAATCCAAAGGCATCAGAAAGATATGAAGAAAAAGCACTTGGATAAGACTGATAAACCGATGAAATTCATTTTAAAGGGAATTGAAATAGAAAAATATTTTATTTCAACTCCAAATACTCCTTTTCTTACACCTACCGCTACTGTTGTTATAGAAATGGCTTTACAACAAAAGTTTTCAGAAAAAGATAACTTAGTAATAAATGCTTGTACTATTAATTTATTTGATAATGAAAAAAAAGAAAACCATTATTGCTCATTAACAGTAAATATTGGTTTTACTGTTGAAAATTTATCTGATTATATAGAAACATCTACCACTCCTCCTATTGGAAAAAACATAAAATTAACGTGCCTAAATACACTTAATGCAATAACTATTTCAACAGTAAGGGGAATATTATACGTTAAAAATATGGGTACATTTTTACATAATTCACTATTACCCATAATGGATGCAACAAAACACGTTACCATGTCGGCTGCCCAAATAGAGGAAAAGATGAAGATTAAATAACCTCATTGCTTCATACATAAGCCCCAGGTTTTCGTTCCCCCCACAACCAAAGCAATTTAGACGTAACCTATTTAATTATTTGACAATTCTTTTAGTGAAGGGATTTTGAAGATTGCTAAATGGCGGGCGAAACCTTAAATATCCTGATAGAGCCTTTCTGTACATAATGATTTACAGATAGCGTTAAAATCGGTTTTTGAACCCTTCAAGAGATTATTCTTAATCAGATCAGCTTTTGATAAGAGTGGTGAACATTTCCGGTTATAGGGATTTTTATGAGGGTAAATTATATATGTCCCTAATGCTTTACCGTACCTGTTTCTCTTCGCAAGAAGGTAGGAATATGAACCACGAATTATTTGCATGTGGTAAAGAGTTTTTTAAGCATCTCTTCAAACATTTTATCGTTCTGACCTCTGTTATTATACTTGTATTCGTATTCCCCTGTGTAATTAATCAGTTGCTTTGGGCTTACATATGCAATTTCAATTTAGTAAAGTCTACGTCATCTTTAATAAAATGTTTTTCTAAACCATTTGTTGACTTGGAGAGACTATTCATTGTTCTGCCCCCCTTTCAATGGAATTAAAGAAGCTTCCACCTCTGTGCGCTTATAATAAACCCGATTACCAATTCCATAAGCTTTGAGCTTATTCTTGACAGTGTAATTATGAACCGTCGAAATATCACATTTGAGCATTTCGGAAACCATTGTACGCGTCATGTACTCGGTTGGCTCTTTTGGAGTGAACTCTTTCTTTAAGAGTTCAAATTGTGTTTTTACAACTTGCAGAATTACGTCCTGAAATTCTTCCGGTGTTAAGTCATGGATTAGTGTAGAATTTTTCATTTCCCATTGTGTTTAATTAAACAATAGGCAAAGATTCAATCACAAGTAGGTCTGTTTACAATAGCTGCGTTAGGTATTAATTAGGTATTTTAGGTATAATTCAATTTAGTTAGGTAGTTTTCTCAAATTTTTTTCTAAATCTTTCAATATGGGTAGTTCTTCATCTTTGTATGCGAACTGTGCTTTTGCGAATTTTGTAAGTGCAATTTTAAATCTATCTTTTATCAGCGGCTTGTAATCTTTATCAATTCTCATTTTAAAGCGATACTTATCGGAATGTTCTTTTGCAATCTCTTTTAAGAAATAATAAATATTAATATATTTTACATTGCCATCTTTCTCATAGTTTGCAACTAAATAATTAAATAAATCAAAACAATCTTGGCTCCAAAAATTTGTATTGAATTCCGGTTCTTCAACTGGGTTGATTTCCCCCCCCTTCAGTTTCTTCAGAATAGAGTCCCGTAAATTTCTCATTTAAAAAATCTATTATTGCTCTGCTCCTGTATTTAAGAATCTTATCACCATCAGAACCTAATGATTCTATAGCTAATCCTAAATACACATTACGTGTATAAGGAGAGTTAACATTAAATGATAATAATTCCATTTTTACTTCCCGCCAAATGTTTAGTTCCTCATTAATAAAGTCTCTTTCATCTACGCCGGCATCTTCATGTTTTTTTAAAAAGGCAAGCATCCTCTTCTGATAAGTACTTTTATAATTTGCAACAGTTTGTTTATAATCTGTCATTATATCAAGATAAAATGCTTGCTAAAGATGTAGTTTAAATTTGAATTTTAAAAATACTCAGCTAATTGGATTGCTTTTTGTGTATCACTTTTACCAATATATTCTAAAAACATTTTTTCGGTACTATGTCCTGTAGCCCCTATCAATAAAGAAGTTGGTATGTGTCCGTAATTATTTGTAGCAAATGACCTACGACCAATATGCGAACTGACAAGCTCCCACTTCTCAAACTCTCCTGTTTTCTTTCTTTTAGTTTTCTTATCAATTAAACTACCTTTTATTATTTGAGTAAGTCCGGCTAATTTACAAACGTCTTTTATATACTCGTTATATTTTTGGTCTGAGATAGCACGCGGAAATTCACCTTTACGCTTTTTAAGTATAGCCAACACCTTCTTGCTAAGAGGTACAGTCATTATTTTATCAGTTTTGACCTGCGTAAATTCTATGAGGTGCTTACCATTTTCAATTCTGATCTGCTCTTTTGTAAAACGCATAAAGTCTGAAACTCTTTGCCCGGTTTCACAGGAAATAAGAAGCCAATCTTTAGCATTGTTCAAACTCTCTGTTTCTAAATGTTTCTTTTCAATTTTCTCCAATTCTTCAAGACTTAAATAAACCTTTTCTACTTTCTGCCACGTTACTTTGATACTACTTAATTGCCTGCTAATATCTATACCGTTTGCTTGTGCATGGTAGCAAATTGTTTTAATTGCCTTAATCGCTCTTGTTATAGTATTACGAGCATAATTTTGCTGAGTACAATACGATTCAAAATTTAACCTAAAACTATCATCAATATCTTTTATAAAATATTCTTTCTTAGTTTCTTTTTCAAATCGTTCTAAAAGATGCTTATATACATTAATCACTTTATATGAACCTGCTTTCAATATACTTTTCTTTTGTAACGCATAGTACTTAAAATAATCAATCAATTTACTTGGTATAGCCTCTTCTTGTTGAGGTGGGTTAATAAAATCCTTTAACCATTGCGAATTAATTGTATTCTTACCTACGCTACTGTTATAATGATTAAGTAAGTCGGTACTTAATGTAGCCAGGTCTTTATGTAACTTTTTAAAGCTTGTATCTTTTAAGTTCTTTGGTTGTCCTTTTGTTTCGCTCCAGTCTTTCGAGTTAATAGCATATTTAGTTTTTGCTTTAGCATCAATACTGCGACCTTCCCTTAATCTAACATAGATACCTGCGGGATTATTTGTACTTTGCAGATAATATTTAATTGTTGCCATAGTGTAAAGTTAAATTATTAATCCATATTTAGTCCACATTTAGTCCACCTTATTACATTTATTTCAATTTGATTAAATAAGATAGGATTTGTTAAATACTCTGTTGTTATTGATTTTATTTGGGGTGTAAACGTTTTTAGGGGGCTACATCAAATAGGTAGATTTAATGCTTTGTAGTTCCAGCGGGATCACAGGTACAGCAGACCGTCACTTGCTGTCACTCACTTTTAGCCTTTCAAAAGTAAATTTGAAAGGCTTTTTTATTTTTTGAACCCACCGTTATCTGCCATTATTGTTATGAATTATAATTATAATTTTGTGTGTTTAATAAACGGAGTTTAAACAATGTCTAAGAAGTATTTACCTTACGTAAACAGAGAAATAGCTTGGTTGTCTTTTAACGAAAGGGTTTTGCAGGAAGCTGCAGATACCAGCACACCTTTGTTGGAACGCATAAAGTTTTTAGCTATATTTTCTAACAACCGCGATGAGTTTTACCGTGTACGTGTAGCAACCGTTAAGCGTATGCTGCCTTTGGGTAAACGGGCTATTCCTTTAATTGGCGCACATCCTAATGATTTGTTAGATACCATCTTAAAACGCGTAATAAACCAACAACAACGCTTTGAAGAGATTTATCAGGTTCTTTTAAAAGAATTAAAGCAAGAAAAAATATTTATTCTTAACGAGAAATCACTCAACCCCGGACAGCAAAAACTGGTTCGGGAATATTTTCACGAAAAGGTAATATCAAACCTATTCCCCATCTTACTGGATGAGGTAAAACCCTTCCCGTCTTTAAAAGATAAATCAAGTTATTTGTTTATTCGTCTGCAAGCTAAACTGGAAAAGAAATATAGTTATGCGCTTGTTGAGGTACCTACCAAAAGCATGTCGCGCTTTTTTGTATTGCCTAACGAAGGGGATAAAAGTCATATTATTTTACTGGATGATGTGATACGGGTTTGTGCCGACGAAATATTTTCAGTACTTGGTTTAAACGCATTGGATGCTTATAACATTAAGTTAACCCGCGATGCTGAGTTGGACATTGATAATGATATTATATCGCATAGCATAGTAGAAAAAATAGCCAAAGGCATTAAGCAACGTAAAAAAGGTTTGCCTGTGCGCTTAGTGTTTGATGGTACTTTGCCTGAGGATATGAAAGCATTTCTGCTTAAAAAAATTAACCTTACCAAAAAAGATGCACCGATACCGGGCGGACGTTATCATAATTTTAAAGACTTTATTGCTTTTCCTGATTTGGGCAGAAAAGATTTACTGAATCCTAAATTAAAAACTATTGAACACAGGTTCTTTGCCAATTATCATTCAAGTTTATTAAAAGCTATTAGAGACGAAGATGTGCTGCTGGTTTATCCTTATCATACCTACGACCATATTATATCTGTATTGCGAGAAGCTTCCATGAGTCCGGTAGTGGAAGAAATTAAGATTACTGTTTATCGTTTGGCAGATTCATCTAAGGTTGCCAATGCGTTAATTAATGCGCTTAAAAATGGCAAGCGTGTAACGCTGGTAGTTGAATTACAGGCGCGTTTTGATGAAGAGAATAACCTATACTGGGCAAACAAACTGCACGAGGAAGGCGCTACCATTATATACGGAGTGCCTAACTTAAAAGTGCATTCTAAACTCTTCTTAATTACCGCCAAAGAAAATGGTAAGCATGTTCAATATGCACACATTGGCACCGGTAACTTTAACGAGAAGACTGCTAAGATTTATACCGATTGCAGTTTGCTTACTTCGGATAAAAAAACATGTGCGGAGGTAAGCAAGGTGTTCGATTTCTTTACTGATAACTTTAAAACAGGACACTACAAACAATTGGCGGTATCTCCGTTTAATATGCGCAGAACATTTACGCAGCTTATAAACAAGGAGATTACTAATGCTAAAGCCGGGAAACCTGCTCACATTACTTTAAAAATGAACAATTTGGTTGATCAAAAAATGATCAATCATTTATACAAAGCATCTGAAGCGGGAGTTAAAATAGATTTAATTGTTAGAGGTATATGTTCTTTGGTTTGCGGTGTGAGAGGAATTAGTGAGAATATAAAAGGTATCAGTATTGTAGATAAATATTTAGAACACATGCGTGTGTTTATTTTTGCCAATGGCGGAGACGAAAAGTATTTCATTTCCTCTGCCGATTGGATGACACGCAACTTAGATCATCGTTGCGAAGTGGCGGTACAAGTGCAAGATAAAAACGTACAGAATATTTTAAAGAGTATTTTGCAGATACAATTATCAGGCAATACCAAAGCCAGAATTTTGGACCAGCATCTAACAAACACCTATAAAAAACCAACCGGCAAAGAACTAAAGATACGTGCACAGGATGAAATATATAAGTACTTGGCAATAAATACAGGGGTTGTAACTCCTGTGAAAAAAGCAACAAAAAAACCTAAACAAGTATTGCACTCTGTATGATTTTTGCTGCTATTGATATCGGTTCCAACGCCGTTCGTTTATTATTCACTCATGTTTATGAAATAAAAGGAAAGGTTTATTTTGAAAAAGAAGAGCTTATCCGAATGCCTATCAGACTTGGACAAGATACTTTTTTAGAAGGAGAGATTAGTAAAACAAGAGCTGATAAATTAGTTTCTGCCATGCGTGGCTTTAAAGAACTGATGAAGGTGTTTAACATCATTGCTTATAAAGCTTGTGCTACATCTGCCATGCGCGATGCCAAAAACGGAAAAGAAGTTATTGAGCGCGTAAAAAATGAAGCCGATATTACTATCGAAATTATTGACGGGAAAACAGAAGCTGCCACTATCTTCTCTAATCATGCCGAAGAGTTTTTAGATCCATTGAAATCTTACTTATATATTGATGTGGGTGGAGGAAGCGTGGAGCTTACGTTAATTTCAGACAGGAAAACCATTGCGCAAAAATCTTTTAATGTAGGCACGCTTCGTATGCTTTTTGGAAAGATAGATGATAATGAATGGGACAGCTACAAGCAATGGATTAAGAAAAATACACAGGGCATAAAACCCTTAAACGCTATAGGTTCGGGTGGTAATATCAATAAGCTGTATAAGATGAGCGGTAAAAAAGATAGTAAGCATCTTAGTTATGAAAAGCTGAAATCTATGCAGGATATGCTTAGCTCATATACTTATGAAGAGCGCATTACCATATTGGGTTTAAAACCCGACAGGGCCGATGTAATCATTCCTGCCAGTAAGATATTCTTAACCGCCATGAAGTATGCTGATATAGAAAGGGTATATGTGCCGCAAATAGGCCTTTCTGATGGCATCATACATTTGCTGTATGAAGAGTACAAAAAGAAAAATTAATTTCTAGCATACTTGAGCGAACCAACCCATAGTTTTCAACTACAAAATATTTCCATTGGGTATCAGGATACAGCGTTGATTGAAAACATTTCTATCAGTCTGCAAACTCCTTGTCTGGTTGGATTAATAGGTAACAACGGTTGCGGTAAAACAACGCTTTTAAAAACTATTTCTGGCTTACAAAAAGAATTGGCAGGTACTATTTGTTTCAAAGACACGGAGGTTTCTAAGCTCAATAATAAAGAGCGTTCTAAAATTATAACCTTTGGTTTTGCTTTTAACGGCGGAACTTTTCCTATCAGTGTATTTGAGCTGGTAAGTATGGGGCGTTATCCGTACTTGAACAATATGGCAACACTGCAGGTAACGGATACTCAGCTAATTTTAGAAGCTATCAACACAGTTGGCATTGCGCATTTAAAAGATAAATTAATAACTACCATAAGTGATGGTGAGCGACAAAAAGCATACATAGCAAAGGCTTTAGCGCAACAAACGCCTGTATTATTATTAGATGAACCTACGGCTTTTTTAGATTATACGTCTAAAAAGAATTTCTTTAAAACCATAAAAGAAAACACAGTTAAAGAAAATAAAGTAACCATCATCTCATCACATGATGTGGATTTTTTAACCAGAAATGCTGATTACCTTATCATGATACAGGATGATAAAAAAGTAACGTTTGATACAACAGAGAACGTAGTTAAGACTAACTACTTTAATACACACTTTAACTATTAATTACAAAAGTCCTTTTTCTTTCAGCAGATTTGTAGTGCTAATACCTTTTTGTAGCCAGTAAGCCTTAATACCTGCTTTTTCTGCCCCTTCAACATGCTGGATAGAATCGTCAATAAAAACAGTTTCCTCTGCTTTTAAGTTACTGTCGTTTAGAACATAGTGGAAACACTCTACATCCGGTTTTCTTAAATGTATCCTGCAGGAGTAATATATCTTTTCAAACAGGCTTTCAAATTCCTTTAGGGGGCACGTTTGTGTGATTAATTTTTCGAATGCAGTAATGTGGGTTTCGTTGGTATTGCTTAATAAAAATACACGGTACTTGGTTTTTAGTTGTTTCAGTAATACATAATTCTCTTCGGGAAGGTCAATCAGCATAGCATCCCAGGCTTTTTTAATATCATCTATGCTTATTGTTTTTAATCCCGATAAGGTTTTCAATTCTTCAAAGAAAACAGTTTCTGTTACATCTCCTTTATCAAACTGGTTAAACAAATCTGTTTGCTGCGCCTGTGAATAAATCTGTTCAAAGTTTGTGCAACCTAAATCTACAAAAGCGTTTTGGGTACGCATATAATCAAGTGCTAAAAGAACTCCGCCAAAATCAAGTATGATGTTTTTAATTGCCATGGTATGCTTTAGTTATTGTGCTAATTCAATATCAGTACTAAAGTTTTGCGGATATTTTGCGCCTATGTTTTTATAAAAATCCATGATTAGTTTCATGTCTAACTTAAAATCCCCACTGGGGTAAATTATTTTATCAATACCGCAGGTACGTCTTTTATAATCCATAAAACCTAAGGCAATAGGCACCTTGGCTTTAAGAGCAATGTAATAAAAACCGGTTTTCCATTTCTCCATCTTAGCGCGCGTTCCTTCGGGCGTAACCATTAAATGCAGCTTATCGTGTATGGTAAATAATTCTGCAATAGCATCTACACTTCCTTTTTTCTCGCCGGTTTTAATGGCATTTCTATCAATGGGTAAAGCACCTAAGGATGCCATGATGCGTTTAAAAGGAAACTTCATCCATTCTTTTTTTATAGTAAAGCGCAATTTAAGTTTCATGATTTTTAAAGCACCCATGCCATATACAAAATCCCAGTTGCTGGTATGCGGCGCAGCAACTATCACACACTTTTTTATATTATCGGGCAGGTAGTTTGTTATCTTCCATTTACCCAGTTTAAAAATCAGCTTAAACATATCTCTCCTTATTTTTTATACTGTAAACTTATAACCAACTCCTCGTATAGACTGTATATACTGAGGCTCGCGTTGGTTTACCTCAAATATCTTACGGAAGTTTAAAATATAATTATCAATGGTGCGTGCAGAAGGATTTTCATTTGGAGCCCAAAGTTTTTCTAAAATTTCATCTCTTGATACAACCAGGTTTTTTTTACTTACCAACAGGTTAAGCAGTTGCCACTCACGTTGCGAGAGTGATGTAATGGTTTCAGTTTTTGTTTTAATGTATAGGGATGTAAAATTAATTTCAAAATCTCCAAACGTAAATGCGTTGATAATTTGTGCATCATACCTTTTTAAAAGGTTCTTTACACGCAAAAGAAGTTCTTCTAAATTAAACGGTTTGTTTAAATAATCATCGGCTAATTTCAATCCGGTTATGCGACTGTTGCTGTCTGCCCGGGCAGTTAAAAACAAAACGGGCAAATCAGGGTGTTGTTTTTTTAGTTGCGCACAAGCTTCAAAGCCATCTACCTGCGGCATCATCACATCTAATATGGCCAGATGAAAATTTTGTTGTTTAGATAATTGTATGGCTTCTGCACCGTTGTTGCAAGGAGTAACGTGGTAGCCCTCTAACTCCAGATTGAGTTTTATGGTATCACGCAAATGCTCTTCATCTTCAGCTAACAGAATCTTTCTCATCCCTTCAAATCAAAAGTTCAAAATCAATTCAGATGTTTTTGCTATGGCTTCTAAATTTAGCGTGTGCCCAACGTTTGGAATAATTTCTAATATAGAATTCGGAATAGCTTTATGCACTTCGGTAGCTAAATGAACAGACAGTAACAAATCTTTTTCGCCATGAATGATGAGAGTAGGGGTAGAGATGTTTTTTAGCATAGGTCGGTAATCGGGGCGTTCTTTAGTGGCACGCATTAATTTAAACAAAGCAGCGCTATCATTATTTGCATCGGTACGAGCCTGTTTCATCAAATCTATCGGGATGATGGGTTTTGTAAAATAATTTTCGCTAAGCACGCTTGGCAGCATCACATCCAGCATAAGCGAGTAACCACCTACTTGCAACGCGTTCCACCAGGCGGTTTCAATCGCATCATAGTACGGTGTCTTGTGTGCAAACGTGCTCATTAAAATAAGCTTGTTTAGTTTTTTAGGATACAACAACGCAAAATGCTGTGCTACCAAACTGCCGTAAGATAAGCCCGCTATGGTAGCGTTATCAATCTTCAAATCATCCAGCAGTTCTTTTATATCCTGTGCATGTCTATCAAAGTTACGCCACTCTGCATCTTTGGAGGATTGCCCCTGAAAAATAAAATCTACCAGTACAACCTTGTAATCATTTTTAAAATAAGGAAGCATCAACAGCCAGGCAACAGTTGACTGCGATAAACCATTTAAAAAGACAATGGTTTTACTGCTTTGGGTATTGCCCGTTATTTCGTAATAAAGATTAAGGTTATCGGAGGTTTTAAATAGCATGGCTTTGTTTTTGCCGAAATTACTAAAAAAGTCACATTTTTAGTTTCTGTTTGATATTCAACGCATGTTTTCCATCTTAGAGTAGTTGATGTAGGTGATAAGAAATAATAACTTTGCACCAGTCATGGGTATAAAAACACTTCATATTTATTTAATTAAAAAATACATCCCACCGTTTATAGCAACGCTTTTCATTGCCATGTTTATTTTCTTTATGATTTTTTTGTTCACCTACATTGATGAAATAGTAGGCAAGGGTATTGATAATGTGACATTGGTAAAAATGTTTGGTTATATATTTGTTACTTTTTTATCGCCTTCTATGCCTTTGGCAATACTACTTTCGTCCATCATGACGTTTGGTAATTTAGGAGAAAGCTATGAATTAGCTTCGATGAAATCTGCTGGACTATCTTTATTAGCCATCATGCGACCCTTGGTTATTTTAATCTTGGGCTTGTCTGTTTTTTGTTTTTTATTTAGCAACTACACCTTGCCTTACGTAAATTTAAAAGCTGGAAGGTTATTGTATGATGTACGCAGCTCTAAACCAGCCATCAGTTTAAAAGAAAGTGTTTTTTATAACGGCATTCAAGGCTATAGCATTCGTATAGGTAAAAAAGAGGATGATGGTGTTACTATTCATAATGTATACATATACGACCATACTGCCGGGCTTGGAAACACAGCACAGATGTACGCGAAAGATGGTCAAATTGCCATGACGAATGATAAGAAGTTTTTGATTATGAAACTCTTTAACGGAACACGTTACTCACAATCCATAGAAGATGCCAAGCAAGAGCGCACAAGACCAAATATGATTATGCACTTTAAAGAACAGGAAGTTAAAATTGATTTGAGTAAAATTAAAATGCAAAACACCGATGAGATATTATTTAAAAATAATGCTGGAATGATGAACATAAAATTGCTTTCTCAATATAATGATACAACTATTAAATTGAGGCAGCAAGCCTATAAACAGATTTACAAACAGTTTTCTACTTCATATTACTTTCAAAAAAGTTTTGCTCAATGCAAAAAAAATGATTCGCTGCATATAAAAGAAATAGCTTCTATAGATACCTTTTTAACCAAACTACCCGCCCTTCGTAAAAAAAACCTGATAGAAGGTGCTTTAAACATGGCTCGAAGTGGGGATTCATTTCTCACTTCAAAAGTTGGCGAAGAAGAGAATCAAATTTTTCAACAAGCAAATTTTGCTGTTGAATGGCATAAAAAATTCACACTTTCGTTTGCATGTATTATTCTGTTTTTTGTAGGAGCACCTCTTGGTGCTATTGTTCGTAAAGGAGGTTTTGGAATGCCGGTTGTAATATCAGTTTTTCTTTTTATTACCTATCATGTTATCTCTATAAGTTGCGAAAAAATGATACTCCAAGATAAATTAAGCGTTGTAGTAGGTATGTGGATAGGCTCTACCATATTTCTTCCCATTGGCATTTGGTTATCTTTAAAAGCCGCTAACGATTCTCCGTTGTTTGATTCGAATGTATATTCCGATTTCTTTAGGAAAGTATTCAAAAAAAAAACTTGTAAAAATGCGCCTGCTACAACTCACCAATAAGCCCCCATACCCTCCTGATGATGGAAGCTCTATAGCCATGTATAACATGAGTTGTGGGTTATTAAATAATCAAGTTGATTTAACTTTACTATGTATCAATACTAAAAAACATTTTAAGACAGACGATAACGTAGATATTGAGTTTAAAATTAAAAGCAATTATCAATCAGTATATCAAAACACAGATATTACAGCTTTAGGCGCACTTCTTAATTTATTTTCAAACCAGTCTTATTTTGTTTCCAGATTTTATTTTAAAGCTTTTGAGGAAAAATTAATTTCCATTCTAAAAGAAAAAGAATTTGATGTTATTCAATTAGAAAGCATTTTTTTAGGAAATTATATTCCGGTTATAAGAAAATACAGTGAAGCTAAAATAACTTTAAGAACCCATAATGCAGAGCACTTAATATGGCAACGGATAATTGCTAACGAAAGTAATGCTATTAAATGCAGGTACCTTTTGTTACAGGCCGCACGATTAAAAAAGTTTGAAAAACAGGTTTTGCAAAGCGTCGATGCCATTGTTCCCATAACCGAAGTAGATAAAATATATTTTGAAAAATGGGGCATTCATGCTTCTTTTCATGTGTCGCCGACTGGTGTGCAATTACAGCAATATAAAATAAATCATCAGGAAGAATTACCCTATAGCGTATTCCATTTTGGTAGTATGGATTGGATGCCTAATGAAGAGGCTGTGCTTTGGTTTGTAAATAACATTTGGGAAAAGGTGTTGCAAAAAATGCCACAAGCAAAGTTTTATATTATTGGCAAAGGGATAAGTCAGAAAGTGGCTTCACTTAACAAACCCAATGTGATAGTAGTTGGTAAAATTGAAAGTGCAGAAAAAGTATATCATCATTATAATGTTATGATTGTACCTTTACTATCAGGAAGTGGTATGCGCATAAAAATGATTGAAGGAATGGCTTACGGGAAATCTATAGTTTCCACTAGTGTTGGAGCAGAAGGTATTGCCATTACATCCGACAAAAATTGTTTGGTAGCAGATAGTCCGGATGGCTTTGCTAATGCTGTGATAGAATTATTAGCTAATAGCGAGAAAAGAAATACGCTTCAAAAGGAAGCCCGAAATTTTATCGAACAGAATTTTGAAAATAATAGCATAGTAAAAAAACTGGTTGATTTTTATCAGAATCTGTAAGCGCGTGGTTTTATTTTTTCAAATAATATTTTCTCTCTCCACCTACGCTATGCTTCACACGTATATTTTTTATCCTTTAGCATTATATGTATTTTTAAGAAATAAAACGAATAAAAACAAGACACAATATCAACTGAATGATGACTTGCCTGAGATAGCTATTATTTGTGCTGCTTATAACGAGGAATCTGTTATTACACAAAAAATAGAAAGCACGTTTAATACAACGTATCCAAAAGAAAAAATTGCTTTTTATATTGGCACAGACGCTTGTATTGATAGTACAGTGTCAATAATTAAAAAGCAGCAAGAAAAGTACCCGTTACTTAAACTTATTGAATTTACTGAACGAACCGGAAAAATAAATATTATAAATAAATTATGTTCACTAACGCAAGCGCCCATTTTAATTATGACGGATGCCAACGTGTTTTTTAAAGAAAATACTTTTTACGAATTAATGAAAAACTTTAAAGATGCTGAAGTAAAGATGGTATGCGGTAATATTAGTAAACGCGCATTAAATGCCGAAACAGTTACAAAAAACGAATTGCATTATTTTAATTATGAGAATTTCTTAAAAAATGCAGAAAGTAAACTTTGGGATATTGTAATTGGTGCAGAAGGCGGTTGTTATGCACTTAGGAAAGAAAATTACGCAAACGTTCCTTCTAATTTTACAGTGGATGATTTTTTTATTACTTGTGAGGTTTTAAGTACTAAAGGGAAAATAATTTTTCAAGAAAGTGCACTTGTATATG
>Ga0302280_1002545_pt1 | contig 13848 bp, 16 predicted proteins | sample III_Fen_E1_1_FD_198771 | JGI IMG/M metagenome (GOLD analysis project Ga0302280, IMG submission 198771) | Peat permafrost microbial communities from Stordalen Mire near Abisko, Sweden - III_Fen_E1_1 | ecosystem: Environmental > Terrestrial > Soil > Wetlands > Permafrost | place: Sweden: Abisko...
AGAGCCTATGATGCGTCAAAAGTTCAGAATAATGTGATGGAGTTCCTGTCATAATTTTTTTCTGAAGCCCCGATGCCTTCTAGGCTCGGGGTTGTTCACGTGGTTGTTTAACCAAGTAAAAGACAAGTATGGTATTGAGACATCCGTTTTCACCATCAGTATATTCTGTGAATGGGCAGGTAAGGGCATCCAAAAGAATGTTGCTATTTCAGGTGTTGAAAAATCCGCATTCATAATTGGCTGTAAGATTTCAAAGACAATAATACCTGAAGGTGAAAAGTTTGAGGCTTATTGGGTTGATTCATTTGGCTTACGTAGCCCGGAGAACCGCATATTCAATATTGAGGACTACAGAAAATACGAAATAGAAGTTGACTTTAATTATCCGCAGTTGTCCCAAAACAAGATTATTGAAATGACGCTGGAGGTTGAAGACTGCTGCCCAGTAGGAAAGGAACTAGGCTCAGAAGGAATAGGAGAAGGTATTGTTTTCTCTAACACTAATGAAAATGGCCGCAGGCTGATGTTTAAATCCAAGGGTGTAAAACATCAGAACTCAAAAGTCAAAACATTAAAGCCGGTAGATGATGCAAAAATTCAAAAAGTCATTGAGGTCGTTGAGAAAGTAACTCCTGAATGGAGATTAGAGCAGATGCTTCAGGAGACATTTGACTTGCTTAATGGCGGCCAAATTGACAGATTAAAAATGGGTGACTATATCCGGAAGGTTATTAACGACATCTTAAAAGAGGAGTTGCACGTTTTGGCGGAGGCCAACCTGGAGCCAAAAGATATTAACTCACAAGTATCGTTTGTCGCAAGGAAGTATTTCTTTGAGCAGGAGGCCGCTCAAGCAGGAGTAAATTCTACCGGAAATTAAGAATTGAAACTAATAGTAATTATATTCGGATGCAAGAAAGAACCTTATCCTGCTTTAATAGAAGCAGCAAAACAAACATGGGCTAAAGACAGGGACGTTATATTCATGTGTGATGAGCCTGATGATTATAATATGCAACACGTTAAGTTCAGGAACACATTAAACGACTTAGTAGGTACCGATTACGATTACATTCTGAAAGGCGCCCTAAGTTCTTATTTTGATTTGGATAGGATTAATACCGTTTTATCTGGGCTTCCAAAAGAAAAATGCTATTTCGGCAGGCCGTTAGATTACAAGGGAATAAAATACACTTCCGGGTGTGGGGTAATTATAAGTCGCGATGTAGCCGAGATACTTCGGCAGGAACTACCTGAAACTCCTTATGACTTTGAAGATGTACTATGTGGCGAAATATTAGCGAGGCATAACATAGAAATAACGCCAAATGAATACTTTATTTTTAACTCCGTCAATGACGAGTTCCCTGCGGATGAATGGCATTACCGCTGCAAAATGGAAGGCGGAGCGGATATAACGAGGCAACAAAACATAGAAATATTTAAACGTATCCACAAAGCAAAGACAGCAAAATAACATGCCAGGAGGAAGAAGATTTAAACGACACTTTGAACCGCGTCAAGCGGATACGTTCGGGTCCTATCCGGCGGCCTTATCTATTGTTATGATTTTAAACGAAATACAAGATGAGCGTGCCGCCAATCGCATTGGATCCATCCTATCAGATGTCGGACATAAACTAAACATGCTGCGTAAGATGAATGATAAGGATGCTTTCATATTTTACGCAGGGCTATTAAGGCGTTATTACAATAATATAGTCGACACCTCGGTACATATAAATGACAAGCGCCTTCATTCACACGTAAAGTGTTGTATTGCCTCAAAAATAAAGAATCATATCCGGAATTGGAATGCAATTGCGTTTAAAAATAGCGCACCGATGATAATATCGGTAGATAATAATGTATCAGGGAAAATAGAAGGGATTGGATTTCTTGGTCACATACCTATGCCTCCTATCGTTGATATTTGCCGGCCACTCATTCCGTGGTTTCGAGAAGTGCCACCTGTAGAAACCCCAGCGCATTTAATTCCTATCTGTGAAATCCCAAGACTATACGAACCTCCTCTAACAAGAAGGGAGAGAAGGGCCGCCGAGCGTAAATCCAAGAAAAAACGGTGATTTGTTAATAACTTTTTGATAGACTTCATCTTCGCGTTAAAATTCTCACTATATTTGTATCCCATTAGTTAAATGCCTAAAAGCAAAACTCTAATTAAAACTATGAAGTAAATAAACAAAGCCTCCCTGCTGATACTTGGGACGCCGAGAAGGACTCGCCGAAAGCCGAGAGATGATTAATGTTAAGAATGAGAAAGCCCCGGATTACTGGGGCTTTTTATTTTAAAAATATTTTTGCAATCATGTAGTATGTAAATAAAAAGTATTATCTTTGTGCCCTATGAACAACAAATGTCAATTACAACAGCTATTGCAACTCCAGTTAAAAAACTGGGAGCGGGGCGTTGTGTAGATATTTAAAATAATATTGATAACTGGAAACCCTGCTAAATAAGCAGGGTTTTTTATTTTATAAAATGGACAAAGAAGAGAAATACGTAACGGTAATGTTCCCATATCCAAGTGGTGAAGGTATCCACGTCGGGCATTGGTATAATTACTCCATTATAGATAGCTACTGCCGTTACCAGCGGTACATATGTAATAACGTATTCCAGCCGTTCGGTTATGATGCATTTGGCCTGCCGGCGGAGAATTATGCCAAGAAAGTCGGACGGGATCCGAAAGATGTTACATACGAAAACATTAATAGGTTCCGGATCCAGATGCATAAAATGAACACTCAATTTGAAGAGATGCTGATTACATCCTCTGACAGTTATCAGAAATACACAAAGAAGTTGTTCACAGCTATGTTGAATAGGGGATTGGCATATAAGGCTTTCGGAGAACAAGAGTATTGTCCGTCATGCGAAACCGTGCTGGCTCGGGAGCAGGTTAAGGATGGCCATTGTGAACGATGCGATACATTAATTGTTAAAAAGACATTGGAGCAGTGGTATTTTAAAATCACAGATTATAAAGACAGGTTGATTAAAAACTTGGACTCTATAGATTATCCGGAGAAAACAAAGAACGCCCAGCGGAAGTGGTTAGAAGGATTGCATGATTGGTGTATAAGCCGGCAACGTAAATGGGGATGTCCTATACCGGTTGATGGAGAAACGGATACCATGGATACTTTTGTGGATAGTAGTTTTTACTGTATTGTGTACTGTATTATGAAAGGGATAAAGCCAAAGCCCGTGGACTTATACGTAGGAGGCGCCGAACATGCTTGTATGCATTTGATATACGCCAGGTTCACTACAATGGTTATGTATGATATGGGTTGGATTGACTTTGAAGAGCCGTTCAAAAAGGTAATTCACCAAGGGATGATATTGAATAACGGCGAAAAAATGAGTAAATCAAAAGGCAATGTTGTTAATCCAGAGAATTATGATCCGGATGAGTTGCGTTTCTATTTAATGTTTATGGGCCATTATTTTGATGGCGGCACTTGGTCGGATAAAAACATAGCTGGCATCAGGCGCTTCATAGGCAGATTCAAGGAGTGGATGAGTAGAAGCGGAGACGATACTATAGATGTAGCTAAGTTTAAGGAACAGGTATTTAATTTCACTGGGAGTTTTAAATTCAATAAGGTCGTAAGCTCATTCATGATTTTGGTTAATGAAAACCGGGATAAAAACCTGACGCAGGCCGTGAAAGATGAGTTGATAAATATTCTGGAGATTTACATGCCAGGAATAAAGGAAAAATTGTAAACATGCGGGGTTGGCGGAATGCAGACGCACTTGTCTTAGGAACAAACACGCAGTAATGCGTATGTGGGGTCATCTCCCACACCCCGTACAAATAGCCCGTTGGTGCAGTGGCCGAGACACATCAGACTTAAAATCTGACACCCAAGCGGTAAACATCGTGAGTTCAAATCTCACACGGGCTACTTAATTTAGTATATTTGCAACACTGCCCTATGGTGTAACTGGCAACACGTTCCCCTTTGAAGGGAAAGACTCTTCGTTCGAACCGAAGTGGGGCAACAATTTAAAAATATTTTCACCGTTATGTTGACGGTGTTAAAATTATATCTATCTTTGCCCCCATGAAACGGAATACAATTATCAGGAATACCAATTGGCGCAACATTACCACGAATATTATTCGTAGAAATGATACATGCCTATTTACACCTCCGATATTGTAGTTTAACGACATACAGATATTTAAAAGCCTCGGAGGACACAAACCTTCGAGGCTTTTTGATTTTATACGGGCTATTAGGGGAGTCTGGTCGTCCCTGCCATCCTGTCACGATGGAGACCCTCGGTTCAAATCCGGGATAGCCCGCAGTTCTTTTGAAAATGGGGATGTAGTTTAACGGATTCAAAATTTCCAGATACGGACTGGAAGACTGGGGGTTCGATTCCCTCCATCCTCTCATAAAAGCCGGTGTCGCATAGCGGTCGATTGCGCCTGTTTTGTAAACAGGAAGTTAACACTCGCGGGAGTTCGACTCTCTCCATCGGCTCAAAAGTCTCGTTAGCTCAATGATAGAGCCTCCGGCTGTTAACCGGATGACGGTAGTTTGATCCTATCACGAGACGCAAATGTTTCCTTAGTTCAACGAATAGAACGACAGACTTCTAATCTGTAAATCTTGGTTTGATTCCAGGCGGAAACACAAAATCTTCGAGTAACTCAGCCCGGTAGAGTGCCACACTGATAATGTGGAAGTCGCAGGTTCAAATCCTGCCTTGAAGACAACAATTTTATGAAAATGGACGGTAATATATTTAAGGTTATTCCCAGTAATCTGGGGAAGAGATTCGGTTTCTGTGTTTACGGAGATGTCGATGCGTTGGATTTTGCCAAAGAATGCAATCTGAAAATTGAGAAGGCCCAGTCGTACACTAATTTCTATCCTACGGAAGAAACGGATTTTGATGTTATGTTCCCCGTCAAGAAGTTTAAGTATATGGATGGGTTCTCGCCTAACCTGAATAAACATCTACATATAGGGCATTTCTCTAATTTTGTTTTAGCGAAGGCATTTCAAAAAATGGGTGTTACTGAAAATACCGTTTCTATACTTGGAGATACAGTCGCAGGCGAGGTAAGTAAGGAGGACGCGTTATCAAAATTAAATTCCTATTGCGACACATTTGATTTTGGTACCCATAAATATTTCGCATCAGAAATGAAGTACAGCGGGACACTTACCGATGGAGAAGGCCAATATGCAGGCGCTAAGATAATCCAATCTGGAGATGATAAAATCGTAGTAATTAAAAGCAACGGTGCAACATCTTACTTTTACCAGGACTTAGCACTTGCTGAAATGCTTAATGCTGAAACATTATACCTAACAGGATACGAACAGGAGAATCATTTTAAGTTGCTAAAAAAGTTCTACCCACGCATCCATCATATAGGCTTAGGGCTCGTGAAATACAATTCCGGTAAAATGAGTACCAGGCTTGGTAATGTTATTTACATGGAGGATTTACTATCTGATTTAATGAAGGAGTTTGGCGACGAAAAACTATGCTATAACGTATTGATTTTTATAAAAATGTACAATTTAAACAAAAATCAATACGTAACGTGCTCTTGTTGTGGAGAAAAACAGTGTAACGAAACACAACTTATAAAGGCAATAAGCGATTCTACGTCTGTAAATCACTTTTTTGATTTGACGGATATGCTGGCTGTATTAAATTCAAAAGCACACAAAAACTAAAGTGTCATCAGCCGTTCATGTTCATAAATAATTCCTGTTCACGTAACTTGAACGGTAAAAATAGTGAACGGTAAAAATTTTTTCAGTAAAATGTATTTAGCGTTATAATTATACGTATCTTTGTACCCCAATCAAGAAACAATGTTATCAATAAAAGCCATAGGAGTCAAGAAAGCAGTTGTCGGCACAGTAGGATGTGCAGAGAACAGTGCTTGGGCTTACCGTGGATTTTAGGATATTTAAAACATACCAATTTTCAACAGAAGCCCGCCTACAAAGCGGGTTTTTTGTTTTACAAAAACGACAAAATGAATAACACAACTGAGCGGGATGAGATATCGCCCGCTCGTATAACGGCAAAGTACGTCGCGCTTTCTACGCGAAGATAGGGGTTCAACTCCCCTGCGGGTGACCGACATAAGCGATAGTAGTATAATGGTATTACGCCGCACTTCCAATGCGGATACGACTGTTCGATTCAGTTCTATCGCTCAAAAATAGACATAAGAGCCTGTAGCCAAGTGGATAGGCGGAGATCTGCAAAATCTCACACAACGGTTCGATTCCGTTTGGGCTCTCAATGCGCAATTAACTCAGGGGTAGAGTAACATGCTTATATCATGGAGGTCGGTGGTTCAAATCCATCATTGCGTACTAAAATATGGGGCATTGGCAGAGAGGCAGATGCACTTCCCTTGCAAGGAAGATTAGTCGGTTCGATTCCGATATGCTCCACAAAACAAGTATATGGATATACGCAAATACATTGAAACACAGGGCTAAATATAGCGGGTCGCTTACATCCCCGAGCCTGAAGGCATCGGGGTTTTTCGCTCCGTTAGATAAACGACACCTCCTCGTAGCTCGAAGGCCGAGCAGCGTGCTTTTAACACGCGGGTATCAGTTCGATTCTGATCGGGGAGACACTGACCTTGTAGCTTAATTGGTGGAGCAGGAGACTCTTAATCTTCAGGCTGTTGGTTCGAGGCCAACCAGGGTCACTAAAAAATATTTTCCATAAAATGTTCACCGTGTTAAAATAAGTTGTATCTTTGTCCCCATCATGAGAAAATCATTTAGTCATAGTTCCTTTTCGCCGTCATATCCAAGAGATATTGAAGCGGACGTGCTATGCTAAGAAATTAAAGATATTTTTTGCAAAAGGCTCCGCTAATAACGGGGCCTTTTTTATTTGGGCGAAATGACAAACTGGCTAAGTCAAGGATCTGTAAAATCCCCGTCATTCGACTATGTAGGTTCAATTCCTACTCCGCCCACACATTTGGAGAGATAACATAAGTGGTTTATGTGGCCCGCTGAAGACGGGACGATAGCGGTTCAACTCCGTTTCTCTCCACAGATATTATGAAAATGAGATACAAAATATTTCTTGATGACCTGCGGGTGTCTACCGACATCTATCCCGATGCAAAAGAAGGAGAATGGACGGTAATAAGGACACTCGGAGAGTTTAAGGCTATGATAGAGGAGAATGGTGTTCCTGACTATATTTCTTTCGATAATGACCTTGGAGAATCCCTTGAAGAAGGCAAGGATGCCGTTAAGTGGATGGTTTTTGAAAAAGGACTTGATACGTCCAAGATGGGATTTAAGGCTCACTCGGCCAATACAGCCGGTGTCAGGGAATATATTGAGGGACTTTTGAATAACTGGAATAAGGAATTAGAAAGTAATACAGCCGAGTAGGGAAGTCTGGTTTTTCCCACCTGCTTTGGGAGCAGGACAGCGCCGGTTCAAATCCGGCTTCGGCTACAGATGGTGTATGTAGCTCAATTGGTGGAGCAACAGATTGTGGTTCTGAAGGATGCCGGTTCAATCCCGGTCGTACACCCAAATATGGAGAATATACCAGTCAGGTGGCTGGGCCTGTTTGCTAAACAGTGCGTCCGTTAATTCGGCTGGGTTTCAACTACTCTGTTCTCCGCAAAAATACGGTAGGTGGCGTGCGTGGGCACAAACGGTCTTGAAAACCGTCGCCATCGGGTATCCCCTGATGAGAGTTCGACTCTTTCATCTACCGCTTATTTTCAAAAAAAAAGAGCATACCATCACAAGGGAAGCAACGCTTAGGCATTTCTTCAAAAAGAATAGCCTCTACTCTTTTAATTTCTTTATTGTATTTAGTTATCCATTTTCGGTAATATTCAGCCTGCCCACCGTATTTTTTTTTCAGATACTGTGATAGCGTAGTGTAGTGACCCAGATAGTTTTGAGTGAAGTCTTCCCTGGATTTATATAGAGATGATAGATAGTCTGCGATTTCCATGTATTCTATTTTTTATGTGTATTCTATTTTCCTGTTGCTTTTTTCAAGCACCAGGAAGTAGGAATGGAATTTTCTGGCGTTCTTTTGATTTTTCAATTGCCAGTTCGCTACGATACGATTTTTAGCCAGCAATATAAACATATCTTTAGGATAGAATCCAAGTTCTATGGCCATTGTTATAATGAAATTATGGGTGAAATACTGTTTTCCACCACTCACTTTGTCCTGGCATTTAAAAATAAGTATACCGCCAGGCTTTAATATACGGTGAAATTCCTTAAGTGCATTAACATAAAACTGATGTAGAGCCTTTTCATTTGGGTAAACTCCGAAGCGCTTATTTATACTGTTACTGTTATTGTTTATTAAAAGAGAGGCACCTGTGGTAGCCAAGAAAGGCGGGTCAAATATCATGGTATTAATGGATTCATCAATTAACGGTAGATTTTCAGCATTCGCCACAGAAACACCAGTAACCTGCGGGTATAAGTCAAATTTATAAACAGGAGGAGGAATACCTTTCTTGTAGAAGTTGCCCTTACTGTAAGTTGGATCTAATTCAATAGGCGTCTTGCAGTGGAGTTTTAATATCCATTGGAGTATTTCCTGCTCATCAAACGATATACTTTTTATCACAATTTATTTTTATATTTGTCGCAAATAAAGTTCCTATGGACTCTCACATTAGGTAGGGGGATGCTTTTGCCCGAGACTGTTATCGTGAATGGATTCATCTTGCAGTTCCCGAAGGAGTCTTTACCGTTCACTACAAAATATTTGCATATTAAGCACCTGTCGGTTATTATGCTGGTATCTATCGGTTTATTTTGGGCCACTCCTCCGAAGTAAAAATATCCACAATAATATCATTAAAAACCAAATAATCAATCCCATAACTACACGTATTCCACCAATAGTGATTCTTCTATTAACTTCTTTATTTCGGCCTGATGAGATGCCGGTATCTCTTCCAGAGGAACAAATCTAGCCTCCAGAAACCACCAGATACCGTCATTGATTACCCAGTGCTTGTCGCCAGGACATTTTATCTTTGACCCTACCTGTTGTGGCTCTGATATCCCAACATCTACTACGTTATCTCCGCAGCAGTCTTTCTTAATTTGCTTTACGGTATAAGTTTTACCAACCAAGATAGGCTGGCCTTGTGCTTTTGATACGCAGACTACTTTCTGGCCGTTCCGTAATGTGTTACTCATTATTATGAATATTTTTCAATTTGTGCTAAAATCCATTCCCTGTCAAATTCTTTTCCGGATACTTCCAGAACTTCCAAGTGGCGCTTATATAAGAAGGCTTTGTATTGAACCTTATCACCGTATTTTAAATGTTCTTCCCGGCTCAAAGCCATAAGGTTTTCTATTCTATCCATGTTTTCACCTCCGCCTCGTTGACGTGCATGAATGTGATGGATGTCAACTGCTCTTCCTCCCGATATTTCACTCGGCACGAAATCATCGCCGGCATATCCAAAGAAATCGTAATATAGGGACGTGTGTTCTTGCATTATTTCGCCAGCATGAACTTAAATGCTTCCATGAGTAATCAGCATTGCCGTTTCCTCTGGATATTTTCATGGCTTCACCCATAAATATTCCAATAATACTACCATTGCCGGATTGGTATTCTGGTATTCGTTGCGGATGTTTATAAATAGCCTCGCAGGCTAAATCAACGGCTTCTCTTCTTCCTTTTATCTTCTTGAGCGCTTCTTCCATGTTTTTTATTTTTTTTCTTTTTTTTACTTCTCCATTCTCTCTGGTATTCTGCATCAGGCATACTGTTTGAAGGGAATACTTCGTAGAAATAATACATATCTATCCATGTTGAACGGTCTTCCTTTTCTTCCATTGTGATGCGATACCGAATTTTTTGAATAGTTGTGCTTCAGGTGATGTTGGTGGAACCTTGCTTAGTCGCTTAGTCCTCACCTGCCATGTCAGGCATCCACTCTTTATAGTAGCATGAAGTGGAGGGTGCGTCAAAGATAACACTTTTACGTGAACACTGTATTCTGTGTTTTTATCAAGGATGGCATACTCTCCTTCTTTGATTTTATTTGGGTTGTTTTCTGGGTTCATTTAAAGAGTTATGAATAAAAGAGGTTACTGGCTTCCCTCCATTAAGTGTATATTCAATAGGATTTTTGCGATATTTATCCCGCAAATAAAGAGGAATAAACACTATTGAATATCCTAAGATAATTGAAAGAGGAATTATAAATAGGGTTCTGACTTACAATTAGGGACTAAATTACTCTGATTTTTTTATGAACTCTTTTTGGCTCTGTTATGCCTTAGTGCTTTTCGGGTTGCCAGATACTACCATTTTAACAGCATCTTCAAAGATACAATTTAACTTTAGCCTTGTTTCGTACTTTGCAGGGCGTTTCTTTTTGGCTGACTTGGTCTTGCTCTTTGGTCTTTTCATTCCATTTCTAATTTATGTTGTCCTTGTTTTGTTTTTTTAATCTTCGATTCTTCAAACTTAATATTGTCAAATTCAACGTTTGGCTTCCCTTTGGCATTGAGTTCTTTTACAATTATCGTTCTCTTAAATTTATATTTATTATCCACAACGGGGCGATAACTGCATTGTAATAATTTGTAGCCGCTATTAAATATGCCATTTTTTATTGGACTAACAGAAATTGCAAAAGGTTTGTAGTAATCACTTGGAACGAAATTATCTACTACAAGCATATCATTTTCATCGTAAAATTGCTTTGGGATTTCGTTTAATGGTTTTATTTTGTCTGTTGTGTGGGTTTGTCGTTTATTTGTATAAACGTAAGTTTTTGACCTCTTTTTTTTGAAAGTGGGAGTTAAAAACCAATTAAATTCAAACGGGATAACAGATATTTTTTTGTTTTGCCATAGTTCTTTTGTCCATTGATATTGAACCGCAGTACCATTTCCAAAGCAAATAATATCTTTTTCGGTTGATTGCATACATTTAAAAAAATGTTCAAATTTTGAAAAAGGTGGATTTGTAATGATAATATCCGCTTCATTTTTTGCAATATTCATACATTCTTTGTCGGAATAGGAGCCGTGAAAATTAGATTTGCTACCAACAGGGGGTATTCTTAAAATCTTTTTCCCATCATATCTTACAATAAATCCATCGTATTCATTCCATTGGTCTCTAAAAAGAGAACCCGAATAGTCTAACTTAGAGCCGTCATAACGGGTTGAAATAATTTGTTTTAATTTTAATTTTTTAAAGTTATTGTAAAAGTAAATCCAAAATGCCGATTGCCCTGCATCATCGCAGTTCATATAAACCACTTTGTTTTTCCAATAATCTATTCCAAAATGTTTTACTATTGTATCTACATCATCATAAAAGGTATAACATTCATCGCTTTCAATAGATACCATATCCGCATCATCATTGTATCTTTTTTTGGTTCTTGTCTTGTTTAGTCGTTCCAAATCCGTCAAACTGCCATTTTCATTAATTTGTGGCAAGCCGGAAATTGAAATCAAAGGAAATATTTTTTGCCAAATTGCTGAACGTAGCTCTTTGCTATCGTAGCTACATTCTTTACCTTTTCCAACACTATTCCATTCTGGTAAATTGTAAATGGTTTTTAAAACTTCGTCTGCGTTATCTTGAACCTTTATTGGCAAAATCCATTCAAGTTTTTTACCCTTTTGCCCTTTCCAAGAATAACCGCCACGTCCTCTATGTAATTCAAGTTGTCCATCACAACTCTCTAAAATAACATAGTCAATTTTTTCTTTTGCCATTATTTTTGGATTAATTGTTTGTATGATAAGGTAGTTTCTAATCTTGTTAATGCCATATCAAAACGCTCTGTTTCTCCCATTGTGCGGGTGTTATACCTAAATGCAAACTCATCACAATATCTATTCAAATGCTTCGGGCTTACTTTATGATAGATGCCAAATATACCTCTTTTGAATAAACTCCAAAATCCCTCAAGGCTATTAGTTGAAAAGCCGCTATCAGTAACATAATTGCCTTCATTGTGCTTTATAACCTCATGCTGATAATCTTTATTCAGCCCGTTATAAGCACCCCATTCATCAGTAACTAAAATACTACCTTTTTCCACCATTGCCTCTATGATAGGCTTTAATGTTACGGCTTTTGTATCGGTTACTACCCCTATATTTACTTTGCCGTCTGACAATAAACCAAAGACGGGAGTTTTATCCTTTACGCTACGACCTTGTGAATCTTTTACCTTTTTATTTTGATGCCTGTTTTTATTCTTACCGCCAAAAAATGATTCATCAGCCTGTACCGTACCAGTCAAAACAGTAGGGTTTTTCAGCCGTGCCATTTCTCTAATTCTATGTATCATGTGCCATGCCGACTTTTGTGTGATACCAATGTCTTTAGCTAACTGGTGAGAAGAAATACCCTTTTTATGTGAGGTACATAAGTAAAGAGCGATAAACCATTTTGAAAGGGGAATATTACTATCTTCCATTATTGTACCTACCGTTACCGAAAATTTCTTTTTGCAGGTTGCACATTTGTACCTTTTGTTATCTTCAATATTGTAGATTTTTTCATTAGCGCAATATGGGCAACATGGTTTACCGTCCCAACGTAATTGAGCCATGTATTCTTTACAAACTGATTCATCTGAAAAGGTTGTGATTAATTGCTGAATGTTCTTAAATGTGTTTTTCATATCTCTTTGGTTTACGGTACAAAGATAATACATTTAGTCCCACAGTGTATATACTATTTTGTTAAATAAGTGAAAGTTATTAACAATATTTTACAACCTTAACATATCGTTCACCTAAAAAATGTGTTGTTTTTTGTCAAATTGTATTATGTTTGCCGCCGATTAAAAGATTTATCACCCCTAAAATATATATTCTCACTTGTACCTTTTTCATTTGAAAAACCCTTAACTTTGTAATATTATGTGGTCATTAATTTGGAAATGGATAGGGGATAATTACCCCGCTTTACTTATAATAGCAGTAATAGCATGGCTATCATGGAAGGCAAGAGGTATTTTTCATAGATTTGAGAAAACGGAGGCTGAATGCAAAAAAATTGAAGATACGGTAGCTCCACGCTTAACCTCTATTGATAAAACCCTAAATTCCATAGACAAGAGTTTCCATGCACTTATTACATTTTTAGTAACCAAGCATACTGATTTTAATGTTAATCTATATAAGTCTAATAGCCCGATGCAATTAACTGATTTAGGCAACGAAATTCTTAATGCTATCGGAGGTAAAAAATACATAGATGATAATGCTGCATCCTTAATTCAAAAATTGTCAAAGGAAACCATAAAATCAGCCCTTGATGTTGAAAATTACGCTAAAGTAATACTGATACAAGAGTACAATTCTGATGCTTTTACCGCTATCAAAAACTATATATATCAAAATCCTGTCTATAAAAAAGATGCTCTTAATGTATCGCTTGACGTAGCTACAATCAGTAATATTATGGGGCTATATTTAAGGGATAAATATTTTGAGATTCATCCCGAATTAATAAATGCAGGTTCTTAGGTGGTTACACTTTTTAGTCCCTAATTGTAAGTCAGAACCATAAATAGTATCATGGGTATAAGCGATAAACCCCTTGCTTTAGATTAGGGAGGTAAGCCGCCGCTATGCCTTTTTTGTTATTAATTGAATGCAACCATTCCACGGACATCTTTGAAGTATTTTATCTAACGGAGCGAAAAACCCCGATGCCTTCAGGCTCGGGGATGTAAGCGACCCGCTATATTTAGCCCTGTGTTTCAATGTATTTGCGTATTGTTTCTGTTGATGCGTTTCCGGTTGAGCAAA
>Ga0302280_1002546_pt1 | contig 13844 bp, 24 predicted proteins | sample III_Fen_E1_1_FD_198771 | JGI IMG/M metagenome (GOLD analysis project Ga0302280, IMG submission 198771) | Peat permafrost microbial communities from Stordalen Mire near Abisko, Sweden - III_Fen_E1_1 | ecosystem: Environmental > Terrestrial > Soil > Wetlands > Permafrost | place: Sweden: Abisko...
GATTTTATCCAATTGACTTAGTGATTCATTATCAAGCTTTTCTGTATTTTCACTGAGTTGTTTTGTAACAAAATCAGTAACTTGTTGTGTTGTAACCATGAGTATTCCTTAAAATTAAATTATCAACGAGAATCTCTAAAACAATCTATATGGCAGTACCAGTGACCACAAAGGGTTGTTACTGAATTTTCATCAAAGTGGTCATCAGTCCAACCATCGCTTAATGCTAAATCATCTGATAACGTCCCGCAGCCGGTGCATTCATATCCTGAATAATCAATTAATAATGTAGAGGCAATAGACACTCTTTCGCTAGCAGTGATTAAGTCTTTCATGATCATGATCTTTCCCCGTTTTCAAGTTTAGTGATATGTCCTATTGCTGCAAATCGTGCCTCTTGCTCAGCCTCATAATAATCATCTGATTCAATAACGCCATCATCATATGGATAACAGCCTTCAGGATAAATAAAATAGATCCATTTGTTGTCTTTAAGTTTTTTAATAGAAAAGTGATATTCACTGAATTTTTCTATCATTAGAATTTACTCCAAATGATATCGCCGCTATCACGGTCCTCATACGATTGATAACCTAATTCCGTCATTTCTGTACGAAAAAATCGTTCGCATGCATCCGATAACAAGTCATTTAAAGTGTCTTTGTAATAAATTAGAATGTTTTTGCAGATTATTTTTGCTAGTTTTTCTCGATTTATTTCTGTGTTTTCTTTAAGAAGAAATAGAATTGCACAAGTAAAATCGTTGTTAATTGTGAAGTCATCACCGAATATACACTCGCTGACTTCGCGATCTGTTAACTCTATGTATAAACGAGATAATTTGTTTTTTTCTTCAATAGATAACATATCAATTGTTAATTCGTAATGCCCATCTACATGGATTGCATGCTGATAAACAAGTTCTGATGTGTAGTTAATGAATCGTGTTTCATGGCTCATGCTTGTCATTTCCTTGACGTAATTCACTCCGAGATTAAACGGATCATCTTTCCATGATGGTTGATTTTCTTCGTAACTATGAGCTAAACTTAATTCGTTCATAATAATTCACCTATGTTTTTGATTGAACACCGAGGTTATAGGGTACGAACCTATGGCCTCAGCCCTTTACTTCTATACTATTACTTCATGTTCTTCTACTGCGAACTTGTTTTTGTCTCTACCAAAACTTTCCATCATGTATTCTGCATCTTTACGCTGTGCGTATACTCCTTCAAATGATCCATGATGAATATTGAAGAGTAAAAATACTTTTATTCCCTGGTTTCTTTCTGCTTCTGTTCCTGCGTGCAATCCTTTTATGTACCACTCAAAACATAAGTCAAACATTTTATGTTTTAGTTCGCTGTATTCATGAAACCTACAGACATGGTTTACTTGGTCTTTTAATTTTTCTTCTATTTTAATTAGTGGTGATTCCATTTAAGTAATCCTTAGTCGAATCTGCTCTGATGATATCGTCTTTTCTTTTTTTCTCTATTTTCACTTTATAATCACTAAATAATTTGTTTGCCAAATCAGTCATAGAGCAGTCTAGATGTATAGCTTGCATCTTCAAAAATTTTAATACGTCTCTATCTATTCTCATATTAAATGTTGTCATGTTTATATATTCTCTCATAATTATATCCTTTTTTGTGTTATTTAATTTAATTAAGAATACTATAGCAATAATTATTTAATTACACAATAGTAAAATACAATAAATTTCAAAAATAATTAAAATTAGATTGTTCATTTACATTAGAAGTTTACTGTATTAGGATTATTAAAAATTAAGATGTAAGCTAAGAGGGTTAGCAGCAAGTTACATCATGTTCCAAGCTGCTGGAACTTTTGAAAACAGCGTGTGATTGCAAGACCGCCAAGTTAAGTCAATCGCACTAATAGAACAACCGGACGCCAATGTTTGGCATAAAACGGCAAAGTGCGTCCATACACAGGGCAAATTATAATCATGTTTTCAGTAAATCGCAACCTTTTCTGGCACTATCCCATCTCAAACCTTATAGTTCATACATGCACAATACGTGCTGTTCTAACAATTAAAAGGATTTATCAATGAGCGTAAACAAATATCGAATTAAAAAGAATGAAGGTAATTTTACAACATTCCCAAACAAGGTACTTCAAAACTTGCGGAACATGGAGGCGCTAGGATTATATTGTTATCTTCACAGCTTACCCAACAATTGGGAATTCCATAAAAATCATTTAAAAAATCATGCCAACATAGGAATAAATAAGCTTAATACCCTTCTAAAAATCCTTGAAAAACATGCACTGATAAAGACTGTGCAGATTAGGACCCCTCAGGGTAGATTTGCACACTTTGATCTGGAAGTTGACGACGGAAGTTCCTTTATAATCAATCCCTTAGATGAAAGTTGTGCACCGTTTAATGAAAACCGTGATACGGTAAACCGTGCAACGGATAACAGCACCTATAAAAGAAATAAGATAGAAAACAAAGAAAGTAAAAAAGAAATATCTAAAAACAATAGTGCATCTGACGATGCACCAACTAGCCAAGAATGTTCTTTTGATGAATTTTGGAATGGGTATCCCATAAAGAAAAACAAGGTACGAGCAAAAAGGATATGGGACAAAAAGAAGCTAAATAAAATAGGGATCCTAATCTGCGAGGATATAAGCAATCGCCAATCCAATGACAGTTCATGGGCTGATGAGCAATTCATCCCTCACCCCTCAACTTATCTACAAAACGAACTATGGAATGATGAAATAACTAAAAAATCTTTTAAAAAATTCGAACACCCTGTAACGGCATCTATTCGAGAGTTTAAGCAAATCTATCAATCACGCGAATGTAAGGCATTGTTAAACTAGGGATTGTTGATGGATAAGTTTAATAGCATGCATGCTAAAGCGTTGTATTTGAGGTTTGCCGCCATTTATGACCATAAGTTTGTCAAGAGCTACCACGAAGAAGAGTTTAAATCTCTTTGGGAGAATGAGTGGTGTTTCGGTCTTCAAGATGTGAATGTGAACACAATCAAGGAAGCATTGGACTATTGCAGAAAAAACGTTGACTGGCCGCCCAGTATTTCTGAGTTTATAAAAATATGTGAATCTCACGATGGCTTCCCCTCGCTTAGTGATTGCTTAAAAGCTGCTATGAAGCGTGAGTTCAATCACCCATTGGTTTTAATGTGTTATCAAGCCGTAGGCAATTGGGCTATGAAAAATGAAACTGAAAAGGTTTTGGATTCTAAATTCAAATCAGCCTATGCGGACTCCTTAACTAAATTTAGAGAGAACAAACAGAGTAGCTGGAGGTTGCTAGAGGCATATAATCAGCGGCCAAAAGAAATTCCTGCACCGTCTAAAATCCCAACCACCAGCGAAAGCAAGGCGTTTCGGGAATGCATGAGCAAATGCCAAGAAATATTAAAAAGCAAAAAGATTGCTGGCGGTGGCAAGACTTACAAAGAGTTTGACGAAAACAAGATTAAGAAAGGCCATAAAGAGTTCAGCCAAGCTGTTTTTGATGAGTACAAGGCTTACTTGATGAGTATTCCTGAAACTGAAACCATGATTTTACCGCCTGTGTACTTAATGGATCGCAACAGGTTTCTAAACATGCGTGAGCAGCCTCAGTTGCTTCGTGATATGGGGTACATACATACACACCTTGTTACAGAGAAGTCGTCCGAGAGGCCCATTAAATCGCCTTCTATGGACTATAAGAGTTGGGTTCATGACAAATGAATCGTGGATTATGGATTTCTCGTAAAAATTACCTACTGACTTTGATAAAAAAAGTATCAATTGGGTTCGGTGGAGATGATATTAAATTTTTGAATGAATATTGCCATGATATATTGCAGAAATATCCTGATGAGCAAATTGAGCAGGTAATTGAATGCTATCGTTTACTTGAAGGGCAAATAAAATATAGAAAATAAGTGAGGCAAGGATGGCCGAAATTTTAAAAATAGCGACAGAGAATCAAGAGCAACGTGCATTGGTGAAATGGTTGAGTTATCACCCTGTATTGAAAGATTTTTATTGTAAAAATAACAATGAAGGTAAGCGTACTGCAGCGCAAGGATGGAATTTAAAATTAATGGGATTAAGGCCTGGGGTAAGTGATATTTTTGTATACTACCCGACTAAAACTTATGCTGGTTTGTGGCTTGAGATTAAGCGTAACAAAAAATATACTGCTTCTGAAAGACGCACTGATACATGGATTGCACAGCAAGAATTTATTGAAAGAGTTAAAATGGTTGGCTATGCGGGGGAATTCTGCTATGGTTTTGTTGATGGGCAAAACATTATAACAAGTTATCTCTCGACTTGATTCTAGTGGCCATCTTCCATGCTAAGCGGCTTACCGCTTTCCCCCGAAAGGGGGATTTTATATTGTTCGATTTTAATAGATTAAGCTCAAAGGGGTCTTGTTAAAATGCCTAAATTTAGTCAAGAATCGTTTAGTAAGCTAAGTACATGCCATCCTGATTTGCAATGCTTATTTTATGAAGTGATTAAAAATTTTGATTGCACAATTATTGAAGGATATCGAAACCAAGCCGATCAAGAAAAAGATTATGCGGCTGGGAAAACAAAACTTCACTATCCTGAAGGCAAACATGATAGACAGCCGTCCACTGCTGTTGATGTGATGCCGTATCCCGTTGATTGGAATAATAACCACCTCTCATTATGGTTTGGCGGTTACGTCATGGGGATTGCACAGAAATTAAAGGATGAGGGTAAAATGACTCACGCTATACGCTGGGGCGGCGCATGGGATGGCTTGGGCAAGCTAGATACTAAGGCTCAGCTTGATGATGCTGACCATTTTGAGCTAATTTTATAATCATGCGTACTATTAGGGATTGCTATGTCCATCCCTACATTTCTCTGTTTTGTGCAATTTATTGTAAGTCTTGTTAATATTATTAAGACACGCCAATTTAATTATGAAGTGGTAGTGCAACTTTTATCATCACTTGACGGATTTGAAGCGGTTGTATTATGTGCAATTATGTTGGCATTGAAAGAAAAAAAGAATTAATATATTTTTATTGAAATAAATATACCAAAGGATTGGTGGAATGACCGCTTTACCGATGCATGAACAATGTACTCGTCCAATTGCGATATTAAGGCCGTTTGATCAAAACTCACGAACTCATAGTGACCACCAAATAGAGCAGCTATGCAAATCTATACATCAGTTTGGTTTCACAAATCCTGTGCTTATCGATGAAAATAATACAATTAGCGCAGGGCATTGTCGTGTTGCCGCAGCAGATATAGTTGGAATTAACGAAATACCCTGTGTGATACTTAAAGGGTTATCCGACGTTGAAAAAGCTGCTTACGTCATTGCCGATAATAAGCTAGCGCTTAATGCGGGATGGGATCTGGATATACTTCATAATCAATTTGATTATTTGAAATCTAATGATTTTAATCTGGAGTTGACTGGATTTAGTCTCGAGGAACTATGTGATTTATTGCCTCACGAAGAGATTGAAGTATTTTGTGATGAAGATCATTGCCCTGATGTTCCTGAGGAGCCTATTGCCAAGTTTGGGGATGTTTGGTTGTTGGGTGAGCATCGGCTAATGTGTGGTGATTCGACAAGCATTGATGCGGTTGATAAGCTGATGTCTGGCACTAAGGCTCATATGGTTTTTACTGATCCTCCTTATGGTATAAATGAAGAAACAGACCGCGATTTTGCATCTAGAACGCGCGTTGCCAAAGGCAATAAGTTTAGCAAGATTATTGGCGACGACTCTATTGATACAGCATTAGCGGCTTATTCAATATGCGAAACATTATCAGATATTATTTGCTATTGGGGTGGAAATTACTATGCTCATAAAATACCACCTTCTGCATGCTGGTTAATATGGGATAAGCGTGTTGAAGAAAAGCAACGTGACATGAATTCGGATTGCGAAATGGCTTATGTTAAACACCCTACAAAAGAATCTGTAAGAATATTTAGGCATTTATGGAAAGGTATGATTAAAGGTTCAGAGCATGGTGAGGGTAGAGTTCATCCTACTCAAAAACCTATTGCACTTGCAGAATGGTGCTTTAATGAGTTAAATCCAAAAGGTGAAACTGTATTGGATTTATTTGGTGGCTCTGGCTCAACATTGATTGCGTGTGAAAAACTAAAACGTAAATGCTACATGATGGAACTTGACCCAAAGTATTGCGATGTTATTGTGAATCGTTGGGAACAGTTTACAGGTAAGAAGGCGGTGCTTGATGAAAAATCCTAAACCTATCGGTCGTCCAACCAAGCTAACGCCTGAGGTTAGAGAGAAGATATTAGTAGCTATAAGAAAAGGCGCTCCCTATCAACTAGCTTGTGATTATGCTCGAATAGATGTGTCTACATTTTGCAAGTGGAGGATTAGAGCAGAGGTCAATAAAGATCCATTGTTTGTAGAATTTTTCCAAGATTTAAAGGAAGCTGAAGGCCATACAAGTCTTATATGGCTTGATGTAATAGACAAAGCAATGAAAGAGGGCCAATGGACAGCCGCCGCATGGAAGCTTGAAAGAAGGCATTACAAGCACTTCAGTAATCAAGCTGGTATGATTGAAATGAATCAGAGACTTGAGAAAATAGAGGAAATTAAAAATGAAAAATGCATTGGACAAGAAAGCAGTGAAGAAGATGATCAAGAATTCTGAAGTGAAGGACAAAAAAGAAGATAAAAAAATGATGGGCAATGTTGTACTGAAAGATAAAATGAAGAAGAAAGATTGCAAATACTAAGGAGCATGACATGAGCGGAAAATATGTATCTCAAAAAGAATCGCGCGGTTACAATGACCTGGCACCTGAAGTGGTCAGAGGAAAGCGTGTGCAACAAGAAGCTTTTGCTAAATCAGATGCATGCCGAAATCTACCTGCTCAAACAATGGATAATTACGGTAAGAAAGATTATAAATAATACGTATTGACTAATAACAAGGAGTTTGTCATGAGTTTAATGAGCGCATTTATTACCAGTAATTTATTGCCCGCCATAGAGAGTGAATTATTAGCTCACGAGCCTGAAATTCAAGCGCAGATTATTAATGAATTAGGTGCGTTATCTTTGCAAATCGGTGAATGGGTTGCAGCTAAATCATCGTCTATATTGCCTTCTGCTCCAGCATCGGAGTAATTGCTATGCCGCTTATTAAAGGCGCTAAGCCAGGGACTAAAGGGTTTAAGCAAAACATAGAGACCGAAATTAAAATAGGCAATAAGCCACCTAAGCAAGCTGTTGCTATAGCCTATGCCGAATCTCGATCAGGGAAGAAAACTAAGAAAAAAGGGAAAAAATAAATGGCTAAGTTAGATACCAAAGAACGTAAGAAACTCCCTAAGGGCGAATTTGCTTTACCGGAATCTAGGAAATATCCGGTTGATACCAAAGCAAGAGCCGCAAATGCAAAAGCACGCGCTTCTGAAATGGTGAACAAAGGTAAGCTCTCCAAGTCATCGGAAGAAAAGATTGATGCCAAAGCAGATAAAGTATTGAGTCGAAAAAAAAGTAAGCGGACAATGCCCTGAGTGTGGTGTGCTATTTATTGATTGCACACCTGTTGGATTGAATACAAAGGATCAGCATGGAATCGATAAGAAATAAATGGACTCCGTCTACAAAAGAACCCAAAAAGAGCAAAGATAAATCGAGTTTGAATGAACATATTCCTACACTGACTAAATCAACGATGATAAAAACATTACGTGGAGTTAGACGATAAATGCAATGTACTTCGTGTGATTATCCTGATACCTGTGTTGTTAAGACAACTCAAGATGACAAACTTAATCAGATTTATCGTCGACGTGAGTGCATTCGATGCGGTACACGTTTTACAACTCAAGAGCATTCGAGGGAAAATTACAAGCGATCTGATTATAAAACACCACAACCCAAGAAGATTTTAGATAAATGATGAGTGCATCGCAAATTAGAAAGCGAATCGCAGACATCGAGCTGCAGTGTAAAAAAGGTGTGCAAAAACAAATCTCTATTAACAACAATGGAATGGTGATACATGCTAACGACGGCGATAAAATCTATGTACCTACTCATACTGGCAACCTTGCTCACCTCGATAATAACTTTGTGCGTGTCATCATGGGCCCTTACGGAAGCGGCAAGAGTACATGGGCTATTACTGAAATTGTCAAGCGAGCCTGTGCAGGACCAGTGTGGCATGCAGGACGACGGCGCAGCAGATGGGCAATCGTACGAAATACAACAGGCGAATTAAGTAGTACAACACTTGCGTCATGGCTGTCATGGTTTGGCGAATTAGGTGATATTCGTAAACGTCAAAAACCATTGTTAACTTACGAACATTCATTTAATGATGGCAATGGGATAGTAGAGCTTGAATTGCTATTTATCGCATTAGATAGGCCTGAGGACGTACGAAAGATTAAATCGCTAGAGTTGACAGGGTGCTACATTAACGAGCTTTCCGAAGTCCCGCATGCGGCGTTAGCACACATGAAAGGGCGAGTAAATCGTTACCCTTCTAAAGCGTTTTGTACTGAACCATATTGGTCTGGCATTATTGCCGATACGAATCCACCCGAAGACGATCACTGGATTTTTAAAGACTTTGAGCAAAACAAGTATGAGCACCATAGGCTTTTTAAACAACCGCCCGGGCTAATAAAAAATGACGATAATAAGTATGTGCGAAATCCTGATGCTGATAATGCTAGTCATTTACCTGATAATTACTACGAAATGCTGGCAGAAGGACAATCCCAGGAGTTCATCAAAGTTTTTTGTCTTGGAGAATATGGTGCTGTCGGTTTTGGTAAGCGGGTGTACCCTGAATTTAATCCAGACTTTCATGCGCTAGATTCACTTGATGCAATTCAAGGGGAAGGATTAATATTGGGCTGGGATTTTGGGCTGACTCCAGCTTGTGTTGTTGTGCAATTATCAGCCAGGGGCCAGTTACTAATCCTCAAAGAGTATCAAGGCGATGGAATGGGAATTAGGACTTTTGCGGAAAACATTGTAATTCCTAGTATTGCAAAAGATTTTCCTTATTGTAAAGTCAGAACATCTGTAGCCGATCCAGCGGGGAATGCGCGAAATGAAATTATTGAGGAAATGTCATGTATTGGTGAACTCAGTAGTCTTGGAATTTATACAGTTGCTTCTCGTACTAATGATATTGATCCTCGTCTTGCTTCTGTGAGGTACTTTTTAAACAAAATGGTTGATGGTAAGCCAAGTCTCGTTCTTGATAGGCGAAAATGTCCGTCATTGTTCAAAGGATTTGTAAAAGATTACGTATTTGCTCGATTAGCTGTTTCAGGTGAAGAACGTTATAAAGATAAACCTAATAAAAATATGTCGAGTCACTGTATGGATGCGCTAGGATATGCATGTCTTGAAATGGCAAGTGATAGGATTGCATCCGATAAAATGATAGACAAAAAAGATATTGATATGTTTAACCCTATCATGAGGATATTTTAATGCAAAAAGTACGCTGTAGATTTTGTAGTAAATATGTTGATGAGTATAATGAAAATAAAATGTGTGAGCTATGCCAACATGAACACAACACTATTTTTATTCGCGTCATGAAACGTTATGATATTTTACTCGAATCTAGATCAGATAGATAAAAATGGAAAATAATATTTTAAATAATGATATAAAAGAGTTATTGCTAGAAGTCATGGACTTGCACTCAAGAATTAATGCACTAGAAAAAAAATTAGAAAAGTGTGACGCTGTAAACGAATGTCATAGATGTATAAATTGTGACTGTGATTAAATATTAACTAAGGATCAAACCCATGTTTAGTAAATCAGAACAAGATCAAATTACATTAATATTAAATTTTGCAGGACAAGCTAACGGCGTTGTTCCACGGGATGGTAGATTATATTGCCCCAATGCAACATTAGAGCAAGTTTCCACAGCAGGATTTTTAGATCAATTTCTTCATACTCAAAATATTGCATTATTACCCACTGATTTCGTATTAACTGTCGCATCAGATGGCCATCAAATTTTTAAACCTGTATTCTCAAATGGCTCTTGCCAGTTAACGGTTTTGCCATAAATAACATAATTTAAAATCAATAAAATAGGATCTAATATGACTCAAAGTAATGAAAAAAAATATGTAATTGTACGCTCTAATTATGCCGGATGCTTTGCTGGGTTTTTAGAGCAAAGGAATGGCCAAGAAGTTGTTCTAAAAAACGCACGTAGACTGTGGATGTGGCACGGCGCAGCAAGTCTAAGTCAACTAGCAATGGAAGGCACCAAACTGCCTGAGAAATGCAAATTCCCATGTGAAGTTGACAGAGTTGAGGTATTAGATGTCATTGAGATATTAGATGTAACAGAAGCCGCACGATTGAGTATATTAAGCGTTCCGGTCTGGTCTGCTTAATGAGCATTGAACTATATAACTTTGGCTCTAGCTATGGCTCTGGCTATGGCTATGGCTATGGCGATGGCTATGGCTGTGGCGATGGCTATGGCGATGGCTATGGCTATGGCTCTGGATCTGGCTCTGGATCTGGCTATGGCGATGGCTATGGCTATGGCTATGGATCTGGCTCTGGCTATGGCTATGGCTATGGCGATGGCTATGGCTGTGGCGATGGCTATGGTTCTGGGTATGGCGATGACTCTGGCTATGAAAATGGCTCTGGCTCCGGCTATGGATGGGGTGATGGCTCTGGCTCTGGTAATGGCGCCGGATCTAATAGTGATGATAGTTATGAATAAGGTTATTCCTTGGGTTATTCCTTGGATTATTGCGACGGTTTTGGCTATGGTTTTGGCTCTGGCTCTGACTCTGGCTGTAGCTCTGGGGAATCTAGATGACGACTGAACTATATAACCCGGAATATGGTGATGGTGATGGTTCTGGCTATGGCGGTAGGATGGCTAGAGAATCTGATTGATTAAATTATTTTAAACAACAAGGAGAAGTGAAGATGTTATTTCAAGATGCATTAGTTCAACTGCAAAATGGTGTTCCTATGGTTAGAGGAAATTGGTCTGAACAAGATGGTTATTTACAATTAATGACAGGTATGCAGTATGTTTGGAAAATCGTGTTAATACCTAATCCTAATGCAGGTAACTTTATTTTTTCAGTCGATGACTTTTGGGCTGATGACTGGATGCCTTTCGTTGCTGCTGTAGCACCTGTAGAAGCTATTGACGCATCACCCGCAGAATAATACCCTCTTAGTTTAGAGGTTTTAGAATGACTTAGGCATAGAAGTGTTTAAGTCATTCTTTATGGATAATTAACCCAATGGATGGGGAATACATGGAAATCATTGCTCATGAGCGAAACGTCGAAGAAGTTAATGCACTTAATGACGATTTAATCGAACGACTAAACGAAGCAGGTATTGACGAAGCTGAAGTATTGAAACAAGCCCGTGATGACATGGTGCTTTGGGATGGATATTTCGGCGAGAACTCAGTACGTGGTAAAGATGACATGAATTTCTTATTGCGGGACCAATGGTCTGCGGTAGAGCGATCTGAATTTAGCCGCTTATTCAAACCCGCTATGACATTCAATAAACTTTATGACCCCGTTAAAAAAGTAGCCGGTGAACAACGAAAAAATAAACCCGATTTAATGGTACGTTCCTTAACAGGTCAAGCAGATCAAAAACAAATTGATTTAAGGGCTGACTTAGTTAGGACAATATCTTATCAATCTGAAAATGATTTAGTTTATCAATCTGCATTTAATCAAGCACTCATGATGGGGTATGGTGCGTTTGAAATTAGTCTAGAGTATGAAAATCCAAAATCATTCAATCAGGTGATCCGATATGAATTAATTCCTGATGTAACACGTACGTCATTTGATCCCACGGCAATGAAACCGCATAAAGGAGATGGAAACTTTTGCGCTAGACAATATGTATACACAAAGGAAGAGTTTTATGCAACTTACCCTCATATCCTTAACCCTGTGTCTTATGCTGACCCTAGATCACTGCTTGATTTTCAATGGGAAACACGCGATACAATCGTGGTATGTAAGTATACGCGTAAAGAGTGGTTTCCTTTAAAACTATATTTATTATCTGATGGCCAATCGGTCACTGAAGATGAATGGGAGGAAATGCAACCTGAAATCAAAATGCAAAATGAGTTAGCTGATGCATCAGAAATAGTAGGCGATATTATTAGAAAAACTATTCCTATGATTGTTGGCGAACGAATGAGTAAAGATTACAAGATTAGGCAATACGTTCTCACTCAGAATCAAATCATTGAGTTTACGGAATGGCCATCTAAATACTTGCCAATTATATTTGTGGATGGAAACTCAAACTTTATCAATGGACAGCAGTACACGCGGTCATTCATCCATGAAGCAAAAGACGCACAGAAATTTATAAACTATGTTGGTTCGGAAATTGCAGCAGAGATTAAAAATAGACGACGTGAACAATGGATAGGAACTGCGGACAATATTTTAGGTCAAGAACAAATGTGGCGTAATCCTGAATTACAATCAGGAATGTTGATAGCAAAACCCGATCCAAAAACGGGATCAATGCCTCAGAAAATGCAAGCGTGGGAATTGTCCAGTACATTGTTGCAACAATTCCAACGTGGCGGCCAAGATATACGCGAAATACTTGGCTTTTCTGAAAATGAAGCGCTCCAGGGACACGATATGTCCGGCAAAGCGAGACGCGAAAGGAAGTTAGAGGGCTCTATGTCGGCCTATGTCTGGTTTGATAACCTAAATCAAGCGATTGAACAAGGTGGACGTGTAGTACTTGACCTGTTGCCAGTTATTGCAGGAGAAAATGAACGGCATATGGTCATATCAAAAATTGATGGACGAACCGAATCAATCACGCTTAATAAAAACATTGGAGAGGATGAGAATGGCAAGCCCACTCTTGAAAATGTATTAGATCGCGGAAATTATGACATTGAAATTGATACAGGACCAAGTTTCGCAGTGCAAAAAGAAGTGTCATTAGAGTTCATGCAAGAAACACTGGCAGTTTATCCCCAAGCTTTCCCATTGATTGCTGATTTATGGGCTAAAAATCTAGATGTTCAATTTATGCCGCTTATGGCAGAACGGTTTAAGAATTTAGTTCCTCCAGAAATATTGGCTAAAGAAGAAGGTAAGCCAGCGCCTCCTCCTAAACCAAATCCTCAGCAAATGATGGCCGAACAACAAATGAAGATGCAAGAGCAACAAATGATGATGAATGAACAAAAAATGCATCTTGAAGAACAAGCACTCATGGAGCGCATGGAAGAGCTTAGAATTAGAAAAGAAAAACATATGCTAGAGCAGGCTGAAATGATTCTAAAAGCTAAACAAATGCAATCTAAAATGGGACTGGAACAGCAGAAAATTAAAATTGATCACGGTAAATTATTACTGGATGCAGACAAAGTAGAGAAGGACTTTTCATCAACAATCGCGTCAGTTTTATCTGATATCCACCGGCATAATCATCCGCATAAAAAACAATAGAAGTGGTTTTAGGTATACCTATGGGCTTTAACATTAAACTTATTGGCCTATAATTGTAAAGAACAGGGGAAGGATCCCTTAGGGTTTCAGGCCTACCGTATGGTCTAGGACACAGAATGTGTCGAGATGGAGAACGAAGTCATGGACGATGACAGAAATGCTTTTGCAGGACAAGTAAGCGGTGATGATGAAGATGGACAAACAGGTGCTGTAGATCCTGGTTACTCTGATGAGGCGGAAGCCAATGCAGTTGAACAGGAAAACGCAGGACAGGATGATCCATCAGTCGTAA
>Ga0302280_1002549_pt1 | contig 13835 bp, 7 predicted proteins | sample III_Fen_E1_1_FD_198771 | JGI IMG/M metagenome (GOLD analysis project Ga0302280, IMG submission 198771) | Peat permafrost microbial communities from Stordalen Mire near Abisko, Sweden - III_Fen_E1_1 | ecosystem: Environmental > Terrestrial > Soil > Wetlands > Permafrost | place: Sweden: Abisko...
TCAGAAATTGTAGAATTTATGTTTTAAGATTAACTAGACTTTATATCTTAAATTTATACTGGTTTTGATCTCCTTTATCTCATTTTACTGTCCAATATATTTTGATACTCTTTATGAATAGAAGGATATCTTTAAGAAATTTCCTGCCAAATTGAAAAAGTATTTTAGGCTTTTTCTAAGAAAGGCCATACCTTGCTCTATCTTTTCTCGATAATCACTGAATAAGTTCCTACTCCATCTTTTTTAACATCAACATCTCCTCCAATCACGCCAAAATAGAGTGATAAATTGACACTAAAAGTAATCTTTTGGTGACTGACCAAACACACATTTGTGTATTCAAAAAATTAATTGGTCAAAGCAGACTTTTCATACTTCGTCGACAGACATGGAGGACTATCCCATCGATGTGACATTTTCATACTTATAAAGAGATGACTTGCATTTTGACCCCATTTGAGTACTGGCTCGCAGGTACTTTCTCCCAGAATGATTTATTAATTGATAAGTTTTAATCTATTCAACTATCTTTCATATATGCTGATAAATAAGTTTTCGTATTGTTCATCGTAAAGGTTCAGGATCGATTGAGCAAAGCCAATATTTCCTTTCTCTAGACTTTTTCTCAAGCAATTTGCAATATTTTATTAATTATTTGAGATTTATCTTGCATCCATAATTTACCTTTCTTCACCATGAAGGGTCTGGCAGCCGTTTACGAGATGCAAAATCATAAAAATAGTTACTAGCTTGAAGGAAGCAGTTAGTAATTAATTTTTGATGATGCTGATGAGCATGATAGTTGTTATATCTAAACGTGTGAATTTTAATATTAACAATTAAGTAGATAAATTGGCATAAAACTATATTTGATTGAAATTATAAAATATAAATTACTTTAAATGCTATAACTTTCAAAACCTTCACATACGTCAATAAACGTCCAAATTTATATTCTAACAATATTGAGGTTATTAATTGCGAAAATGTTTTCAGTTGTATAGATCCCATTTATTGCGATAAATTTAGCAATATCTTCTTCAATATATATTATTAGTAGAGTTAATTATTAATAAAATGATCCATCTAAAAACAGACTCTTTTTCTTTGCCTCATGATATTAAGAAATTACACTTGGCAAGGCAACCCATTACAGTTTGGCGAAATATCTAATGCTCATCTCACAAATTTATGGATAAAACCTTCCCAAATTTTATTTATCAAGATAAACAAAAGATTCTCTTAATTTCATGAATATTTTAAAATGATACGATAGATTAGTTAAATATAGATCTCAGCTCTATCAGATAAGTTTCTTTTCTCTAAGGACCTTGTCCAATGCTAAATCACCCTGTCCAGTGGATCTGACAAAACCAGAGATAGTAATATGGGAGGTCTTGCTAAGATCAATGGTGCCGTCTTATTTGACCTAAATAACAAAAAAAGTACATCAGCAATGGAGATCTGGATGGAGGAATGATCCTTAGAGGTAATGATTTGATCGGTGAAGTCGCACTTTCTTGGGAGATAGATGTCAGTGACTTTGTTTTCCTGATTGGTAGTTCCTTTCATGCGTAGCTCGTTGCTTCTGAGTCTGCCGGCCTACATAGTCATTAATATTTGTGGATAAATTAAAAAATTAATATTTATTATTTTATCTATCCATTTCAGCACATAGCAACTTAATATTTAGTTTATTTTTATTACAATTTATGTGCTAATGAAAATATTTATTTATTGAAAGAGGCTTGACTGTCAAAAATACAAGATTTATTTACTATTTACTTTTACTAATAATAATTATAAAATCAAGATTATTCCAAATAACAGCTTTTGAAGTGAGCATTCATGCAAAAGTCATAAATTTTGCAGGTCATTTCATAGAGCTTGAGTTAAAATTGATCAACTAATTATCAATTTTATGATTGAACTTGCAGCCTATAGCGCACAGGATTGTGTTGTAAGAGTTAAGTTGTATTAATTTCGCTCTTGAATTACATTTTTCTTTTTTTTACGGAATCTGATACAGATAAATCTCCTATTTTGGATTATCTTAACAAATCTCAAGGTTTAAAACAACGAGGGTGAAGATAATGATTTATGATAAAGCCGAACTCTAAATATATTTTCTCTTTAAATTTGTTGAAAACACTCATGGAGTATACTACATTATTATAAAATAAATAAATTAATGATTTTGTGATTTGTTCTCCTAATTTGAAGAATTTATTAAATATTAGTATTGCTGTTCACAGAGGTTGGAAAATAGATGCAGATGGGTCAAGCAGTGGCCCATTTAATTTTAAATAAATTAAATAAAAATGTCTATTGAATATTAATTATACGCAATGTCATTTACCAACCATATTATCATCCCTATCGTTGGAAGCAGGCAGAATCTCGAAGAACAAAACATATTTATGCCTTCTTTCTACACCTTCACCCCTCAGAAGGAGGACAATACGCAGGAAATGATTCTCTGGAAAAAGTCTATGAGTGCCTTTAAGAAATTCAAGGACAAGAAGGACAGAAAAGACAGAAAAAATAATGGTCAAAACGACTTCTCTCAAAACGATACTCATTAAATTAAAAAATAGTATGTTCAGTTAGTCATCAAAAAACCAAAGGACCACAATTTCATTCCGCAAACGAAGGCAACCGATGATTTGGAGTCATATTGTGACTATTTCGACCCAAATCAAGCCCCTCTCTATGAATTAGACCAGAATTAGCCGATCCAACACTTGTAAAAATTAAACAGAGTTCACGTACAGTCGGATCGAAATAAGGACTAGTTTCAATAAATAAAAATTGAAAGAATTTAATCGGAATACATGGAAGAAGAATTACCATATGAATTCAATATTTAGCCAAGATTTGATGATCCTTTCATTATTCTACGAAAATAAAGCATCAAAAAAAGTATGATCTATCATATACAGATGTTAAATCAAACAAAACTAAGTTTATCAAAAAAGGAAAAGTTTAAAAGAAAAAAGAAAAAAATGTTGTCATTCTAGAGGGCCCTGGAAAAGGAGATTAGGGTCGCAGTACGAATCAAGGATAAATTGGATTAAATCAGTCAGCCAATGCAAAAGATCAAAACGAGAGCGACAGTGACAGCAGTTCTTCTTAAAAGGAGAACAGCGATCACTTGATGAAAGCCAAGAAAGAAATACATACACTTGACCAAATTATGAAAAAAGCTCATTCTAAAGCAATTGAGGAAAATATTAAATCGGGAAAGCAGCGTTAAACGATGTTATGCCTTAAAATATAAGAGCAATTAACATTAAAAGCTGTCTAATGATGTAAAATACAGAATTATTGAGAATTTCATCAGGGATATACTTATAATTGTTGTATTTACTCATTCAAATCAAAGATTCGATCCATTTTTAGTCCCAGGCTTACTTGTCTTTTATGAGGAATACGGTCCTTCTCTCTTTTTTTATCGACTTCGACTTAAAGATTTAGTCGAACGACCGTTCATGATATTTTTTCGTTTCATATTAGGCTAATCTTTATTTTACATTTTTAAATTTTAATTGGAAGAAAAGGAAGACTCAGAAGATGAGGCTAATGATGATTTGGAAGGAGTAAATGACATAGAAACAGATTGCTTACAGTGTTTCTAACCCATTTCATAGTTATCTTAACTATTTAGTTTTATTGCTCTATTATAGAGCTATGTATCCTAAGTATACTTATTCTTACCTCTTGTTTCAATTTTTAGAGAAAAAGGGCTGCAAATTTTGTCCTTTCAGTGCGAGTAGCTCTCCAAATCTTATCAAATGAAAAATGAGTCATAACATTTTGAGTGATGGCAACTGTGTCATCCAAATTAATGACTGCGTGCCACAGTCCACCCGGCACAAAAACTGTTTCTCCTGGATATTGAATAAATTAAGTAATTTGAAGCTCTTCTGCAGTATACTTTTATCTTATTTTTGGCAAAATTTCAACAAAATAATTGATGGCTTCATCTTAATAATTTTCTTCTCTGAATTATTTTCCTTTCACTATTGATTTTGGTATTTTCTCTCCAAATATAACCCATCTCTTATGTCCAATAATTGAAGCATTCCAGGCTGAAGTCAAAAGGGGATCAATATGAACAGAAGTACCTGATCTCTAGGGTCCCATCATCAACCAACGATAGGTGGGACGCTTCTTTTCTCCTGCTAATTTAAATAAATCGTCTTTAAAATATGGAGGAATAGTATAGTCATTAATGATAGGCTGAGTTTCTTCCTTATGCTAAAGAGAGCCTTAAAAGAGATAAAGAGGGCTATCATCTGTATTATAAACCAAATATTATAAATAGTGCTTGTATGGAATTCTAAGTTTAGAGCCATCATCGTCTTATCCAATTTTAAATTTAACATTTTGATAATTATTATAGAAGACTTCATGTTTCCAATGTTCCTTGGCAATCCAATCATCGGTACAACCTAAATGACATTCATAATACCTTGAATAATGACTGGTTTGCTATGTTTTTCATAAGTTTATACAAATTATTCAATGCTTAGAGTTTCAATGTTTCTTCTTTCTATCTGATTTGGACAGTCAAACAAGCGACGTGTTGCATCTTTTTTGTAATATTTCTTTTTCATCCACTCATCAGACTAAAATGGCAAAATTGCTTACTTTGAGATTAGGCCTATCTTTATGTTTCATCACCTCGATTGCAGTTGCAGCAGTTGTACTCATTTCTTTTTTATAAAAGCAGCTCGACTCAAGACCCAGTTTTTTAGCCCTCTACGGGCCAGAAAGAGGTTAAATCTCTTTGATGAGCATGCCAATTAATTATAAAAATAGCAATCAAATAGTCAAACTAATTAGTGAATTTATTAATAAACCAGTTTATAAAAATTAAAGGTGAATTTTTTTATAGATAATCAACAATTTTCATTTTTTATGCTGTAGTAACTCCCCTTTGTGTTAGGAGTACCGAGCCTTGCAGTTCATGCCCAAAATGTCAATTAAATAAACAATTAAATAAACAATGTGTGTTTTTTGCTTCTTTGATTTATGTTAGGGAGATTGGAAAGGGCTTTGGTATTGTTGCAAAATTTGAGATTACCATGCTGAGGACAAACTTTTGCCATATAAAAATATTATAAATATTTGATGCAATAAATCTACTTTCAAATGTTTAACCCAACTCTGATTTGATGATGAATTTACTTTATTATAATTTAAGGCTGATGGATAGCCTTTAGCATTATAAAGAGTGGAAAGCTTATTTAGGAGATATCAAATTGATATGGTTATGATAAACTTAAAAACCATATATTAAAGGTTGGGTATATACTTTTATTTTAAAATCGTCATTTATACGTCACCCAATTTTTTCTCATAATATAAATAGAAAAAATGTATTGTGGAGTATATTGATGAAGTTAAATTGTTGAAAAATGATAACCCCCCCTATATCTTTATAATTTCATATTAATGATGATTGAATCTCATAGGAAAGATTCATAAGACTTTTATAACGATGGCTAAGATGAATCAGCTAATATGTTTCCAAGAATGACAAATCATGATCTCAATACGGCAATGATCTTTCTCCAGCAGCATTATAACAAAAACATTCATAGCTCTGAACTTGTCAATTATTGCTTTCGATGCCACAATCCTCAGTTTTTTGAAGCTTACAATCAGTTTAGACAAGCCAATCACTCTGAACTTTAATAACCGAAGATATCAAATTTTTACGAAAATTCAGCCTTTGTTGATTTAAAATAAATTGGAAAAAGAATACATAAGTAAAACTATTAATTTCCTTGGCCAACCATTGGTCCAGTCCCCAAAAATATCCTGTCAATCATGAATCAACTTTTTTAAGAGAATGGATATATACCCAATTTCGAACGATTTTTACTATATTTTCCTACTTATTTGGAAAAACATGTTTCTCTTGAAAAGACCTTATTTGATAGTGATAAAGTCGACAATAATATCGCATATTTTCTTGCTTTGTGTGGAGCAGCAGAAGCTGGTTCATCCTATATGATAGCACGCTGGTTAAAAAGATTTTTGAGGGAGGGAGGTTAGTTATAATGGATAACTAAGGGTAATTTTCCTAAAAAGCTAAATTGTATTATTCATCTGAATAGACTGATGAACAGGGCTTCTTGGTTAATAACTCCTAACACCATTTAATAAATACTTTAAAATTAACTTTTCCATTTAAGTTCAAATTAACTAGCAATCTATATTCAAATATTGGCCTATTCACATCAAAATTCAACCATTGCTTTAGCAATTGGACTATTACCCTAAGAAACGTCAAACTTTGACAGCCTTAACTTGCAGGAGATTATAAACATAAAGAATGAATATGATTCTAAATTTTATGAATCATCAAATTAATTTAAATAAAAACTGGCTGAAATAATTCCAGTCATTTAATAGTTCGACAGTAATGATAGTTAAAATTAATCAAAAAACGAATTTAAGTAATAAATTGCAATGAGTAAAAGGATATTAAAAAAGTCAATGCGTAAACATTAATTTATTGACACTTATATGAAAGAAATCGGAAATTAACTAACTAAACAATAACTTTCTCAAAAAATTAATAAATTGTTAGAACCCCTTTTGCCTCCTTTTCAAGTTATAGAAAAAAGAAAAGAAAACGTACATCCTAATTTGGATTATTCAGTAATTTTATAGTCATCTAGTAATACAACTATAAATTCATGGCCTATCCAATTTTGCATAATCTCACTCAAAGTATGGCCGATAGGATTTAAAATTTAATTGCTTACAGCGAAGTCATGACAAGGGGCAAGTACTACTTAATTAAAATAGTTTTGGTAGTGAAAAACTCAATAATATGACAGATACGAAGGAAATTAGGAAAGCTGTTCGTTATTATGCTGAAAATCTCTGTGGATATACTCACCAATAATATGATTTTAAAAATAATGTTGGTGCTCTTTTGACAATGGCTCTCAAATTTTATATAAGATTGGTCATGCTATCTCCCATTCACATCACCAAGCAAGTCATACGAGAGACTAATCATTAAGATGGACAAATTGAGTGCTTCGATCTTGGCCATTTAGCCCTGATAATTGCAAGTAACCTCCTTCTTATGCAGATACAAAGATGAGTCTGTAACTAACACTAACGACTCAAGCCTTTGAATTGTGAGACGCCGAGTGTGCTGATTTATATTGTCGTGAATATGGATCAATTCTTTGATCATTTACAATAATTATAAATAATTGAATCATTTCAGATAATAAGCGTCGTAGTTGATATATGGAACTACTATTGGTCCTCCTCTCCCTTTCGGCAGGACGAACTACAAGTCAAATTGGTCCATTTCTCGAGAATGGGAATTTTTGCCCCGCCTTTACTCCGAAGTCATTGAGCAAGGCAAATTATTATTTTATATTTTTTTGATAGGCTTTAAAGTTGGACTAACGTTTTCCTTATCTTCCTTTTTGCTGGCTAGTCTGTTTTTAGGCTTATTTGAAAATCTAAGAATGGCTGATTTAGTGTTCATAGCTTCCGTCCAAAGATCATCTTCACCTTGCTCCTAGCTTGATTTCTTTTACGTTAATGATGGAATACTCACTAAATCTGCAGTTATCGAATTTGGGTCGTTATCTTTAAGGGGCCTTCATTTAATTATGAATTACTCTTTATTTTCGAGCCTCATGTTAATGTTTTTCAAGCATCTGTTGTTTGTCTTTTTATCATCATTCTTTTTGGATCGAACTGAAAATTACAATAAAGTTACGGTCCTTTAAATTGATATTCTTTTAGGAGACCTTTAATATATTAGTATCTTTATTTCTCTACGGTACACAAGCTCCCATCGCCAAATATTCTATAGACTAATAATATAACAATGATTGCTATTTCATGCTTTTTCTTCCAAACTATAAAGAAAAAGAAAATATCATAGAAATATCAACAGAGGAAATATTTATTTCACCTTGAGGTTTGTCTCTATTTTAAAGTTAGTAATTTGCAAAAAAGTTTATCAAAATATAATAACTGAATATTGATCGAATTTATGTAAATCAGAATTATGCATTTCCAGGGGTTCGTGGGAAACAAGATACATCTCGAATATTTTCAACTCCTGTAGTCATCATGACCAGCCTTTCAAATCCAAGCCCAAATCCTCCATGGGGAACAGTTCCGTTTCTTCTCAACTCAAGATACCACCAATAGTCTTCCTTATGCAATTTTAATTCTTAAATTCTAGCCTCAAGAACTTATAGTCGTTCTTCTCTTTGAGATCCACCAATAATTTCACCGACCTATGGAGCCAAAATATCGAAAGATGCAACAGTTTTATGATCCTCATTCTGACGCATATAAAAGGCTTTAATGTTCTTGGGATAGTTATACAGGATGACAGGTTTATGGAATACGTGATCACATAGATAGCGTTCATGCTCTGAGGCCAAATCTACTCCCCAAAAGACATCATTTTCGAAAACAACTCCCTTTGCAATGACCTAAATATTTAGACAGTTACTTTTAGTAAAATATCGATAGCTTAGGTATAAGAAGCCCTGCCAAATGGACCTTTCACAAGGTTAGTTAAATATTCAAGATGGCCTTTTTTTTTCTTATCGAAGAATTACAGATCTTACTTGTTGTTCTATAAAATGAATTTGATGCAGAATTGAACATATGCCTCAGCACATTACATAGTATCGAAGACATCTGCGAAGGCTAATTCTGGCTCAATCATCCAAAATTCAGCAATATGTCTACTGGTGTGTGAAACCTCGGCTCTGAAGGTGGGACCAAATGTATAAACGTTGGAAAGAGCACAACAAAAGTTTTCGACAGCAAGCTGACCTGAAACTGTTAGGTTTGTTACTTTTTTAAAGAATTCCTTGGTATAATCAATTTTTCCGTTCACTTGAGGAATATCACTAATGTTGCCTGATTGAGGAAGGACGGTGGTGACTTGGAACATTTATCCAGCACCTTCGCAGTCGGCACCAGTGATGAGTGGAGTGTGAATATAAAGAAATCCGTTATTTTGGAAGAACTGATGAGTGGCATAAGCAAGGTTGTTTTTAATTCTAGTCATGGCTGCAAATAATTGAGTTCTTGGTCGAAGGTGAGCAATATCTCTCAAAGATTCGAGTGAAATATCTTTACTGTTTAAAGGATACTTGTCATCGTCACAACGTCCATAAACTTGAATTCTTTAATAAGGTTGTCCGTTTAATTTTAATTCAATGGTTTGCCCTTTGCCAATCGATTTTTCAATTAATCCTGTGATACGGAAAGAATATCCGGTTTTGGCTTTTTTCAAATCTTACCAGTTTGGAACAGCACTATCAATAACAACTTGGAGAGGAACGTTGTTTGATCCATCTGTCAGTTTGATGAATAAAAGAGTATCTTTGGCTTGAAGTCTCGCCTCTCTTGCCCATCCTACCACGGTCACTTGTTTGTCGACATATTGTTCCCAGTGAGCCAAAAGATAGCTCAGCCTAACGTTAGTGCCAACCACAGTTTGAGGTTTATTTTTTTTTGAGAAGCTTTCTGGGAGTTAGAATGAGTTGAAACTGTTGAGGCGATTTTCAATTCCCTCAATTTTAGTGGGGAGAGGAAAATCAATGTTGACAGGTTTAATCACAACTTTCTTAGGTTTTTTGACTGCATGAATGAGGTACTTCGATAGGAGTCTGTTCATTTCGTCCATTTCACGAATGTAAAAGAAATATTATAAGTCTTATTTAAAATTAAGCAAAAATAAATATCTTAATCAACAAAGAATGAACTAGATTGATCAATTCTGATCTCCAATAATTCTAGACTGGCTACAAACATTTTAAGTTTTCACTTTATTATTGAGGATTTGATAAAATATACTGTTTTAATCCATTCTTGAAATAATAACATGCTGGCAATGGATCTTCACAGTCGTTTATTAAATAACATATTCACAATGGACTTAAAGTTTATCATGTAAAAGTCATCACATTTAATCCTCTGACTCGAATATTTCATCTCCTTCTTGATGACGCTGATTTCTTAAAAGTTGCTCGCAGCTTAAACAGACCCATTATTATGCAGGTGGAAGATCGCTATTCAATCTGACGTCGCAATAAGTATGGCAATATGCATATTAGCAATATTAACATTAAAGGAGTCGCTAGAAATCGTCATTTCTGCCACAAACATAGCATGGTTCATCCATAGGATCATCAAATTATTCATTCAATCTGGCTTCTTGAACGTGCACCGTTCTCCTTCCATATCTTATTTGATTGAAGACTGCACGACAATAAGGGCATTTATTTGAAAATTTACTGCTTTCGAGGATGCAACTATAACAAAAAATATGTTTGCAGGCCAATCTTCCAATCTTTTTTTCATCCATGTCCTTGAGATCAGTCAGACAGATAGAGCATTACACTATATTTTAGTCTCTTCTTTATAATTTAACTTTATTTGGCACAGTTGCCAGTCGCTTTAACTTCTTTTTTAAACATTATTGATTTGTTATTTTTTTCACAAAAACAAGGCTTTCATCTTCTTCATTAGAGTCCTAATCATTGATAATGACTGCTTCACGTTTTAAAGATTTTGCAGGTCGTTACTACACTCTCCGTTTTTTTAAATTGATACTCGAAAGCAATGAGGGAAATTTGATATTGTGATTATGAGATATTAACTGCTGATTAAGAACTGTTTCTCTTGCTGAATCCTCAATATCGCTATCTGATGCTGGTGTTTTATCTATGATTATTAGTTTCGATTGAGTGATGAGCTTGAACCGCGGGTGTAACATTATTTTAAATTATATTATTTCCCTCGCATATAAAAACACTATAATTATTTGCCTACACAAGTGAACATCAAACTCACTGATAGGTAAAGTGTTTTATTTTGATAAATGATGTTTTACAATCTATTTATGAAGATATTTATTTTATGTAAATTGTTAGAAAGTGGTGATGACAATTTTTATTCCATTACATGAAAGAGAAACTATGGATTTAAGACCTCATTGATGATTAAATTTTATGACATCATTTATGATGCCATCGAAAAAAGTAAATATTTAATAATAATTCAATTTCCAATCTGCCAACAACTCATGAACGACTATGAGTATCTCTTTAAGTTTATCTTGATTGGCGATTCAAGTAAGCAACACCCTATATAGATGTTGGAAAAAGCTGCTTACTTTTAAGATTTCTAGAGGGAAGATTCAAAAATCAACACGAACCTACTTTAGGGGTTGAGTTTGGGTCAAAGATCTGTAACATCAAGGAGAAGAAAGTTAAGCTGCAAGTTTGGGACACAGCTGGGCAAGAATCCTTCAAGTCAATTACTAGAGCATATTACAAAGGATCAATAGGCGCACTTCTTGTTTTTGATATTAGCTCATAGAGTACGTTCAATAATTTAAAAAATTGGCTTTATGAGCTGAGGAATCACTCTCATCAAAAAATGCGGATATTTTTGATTGGAAACAAAAGTGACCTCTCCAGGGAAAGAGAGGTTTCAGAAGAGACAATTAACAGCTTTGTGAAAGAGTCGAAGATTGATCAGTATTTTTAGACTTCTGCACTAAATGGAGTCAATGTGGAGAAACCGTTTTTAGAAATGGGAGTAACGATTTTGTAAGCTATATAAAATGGAGTGATCAATCCAACTGAAGATTCCGCTTTTGGAGTGAAAGGAAAATCAGTCAAAGGTAAATATCCAAACGAAAGAGTGAGCATTTCTTCAGAGCCTCTGAAGTTAAAGTAAAGTTAAAGATGTGCATGCTGATTTATTTATTTTTCTTACCTCCAAATTATCTATATCGATAATTATTAAATCATGTAAAAAAAGGCGGAAGAGGGTTTACGATTGGGCCGTGCCTATCAGGAAATCAATCTAATAGACGAAGATGATCACGCGGTTCTTAATCGTTAAAAAGGGTCCAAGGAAATTAAAGAAATTTTGAAATCCAACCCCAAATCTACAGAAGTATCCATCGAGAGGCAGCCATTTTATTATGAGGAAGTTGATCATAGAATTGAAGAGGTCGGAATTATGGCGATCAAATAAGTGAGATATGTAACAGAAAGAGAGTGGGAAAAGATGATTGCTCTGCAGAAAAACAATCAGTAGATCTGGAAGTATCTGGAGCAAATCAGCAGATACGAGAAGAAGCACGAGATTGCAAGCAAGATACCGAGGAACGGTAAAGGCCAGTTCTCTAAGCTCAACAAATAGTAGAATATTACACCCGAATCAGCTTTCCCAAAATAAAAAATGATAAAGAAAAGGGGCAGACCCAGGAAAGCTGATTCCAAAAGTAGTTAAATGTGATTTAAAGATCTTTCTATGCATACAGTGAATTTATTACAAAAAATGCTTTAAGCTTATTGATAGTATTAAAGTATCACCCCCCTGCAAATTATAGCTGCAGCAGTATCTTTGGCGTCTTCTCGCTCGGATCCACTTCTCTTAAAGTCAGTATCTATGATCCCCTGTAATAAAATCGAAAAAGAGAAAGAAATCCCTCGAGGTCAAATACGGCGATCAATATTTCTTTGAGCTCACTGAGCTTTCTCGTCTTACTGAAAAAGAACTTTTTTATTTGGATGCCGCTCCTCGAAATTGGGCATTAAATCTCGACCACTGAGTTGTCAGACTACATTCCTACTTGACTATCTTAATATTATCGCAAAGTGACCAAATTGAGATAGTATAATTACATTTGAAAATCATCGCACTTATGAGCAAATACTCAATGCAACTGCGCTAATTTGTGAACTCAGTCCACCGAAACGTTGTTGCTTTCCCCAAAAAAGAAGTGAGTAATTATGCCGATAAAAACCAAGTGAGTGGAGAAGAAATTACGAATCTATTCCATGACATTTGTGAGCAGTACCAACAGGAAATTGAGTGTTACAGAGACCTAGTTGTCTTGCTTTTCCTTTCTCTCACTAAAAACTTAACTGCCCTTATTGATGAGGGACTAAACTTTGTCGAGGGACTCATGAGATCAAGGCTGATCTTGCTTATTTTTAAGAACAAAAACTAATTTTGTCTTGACCAGATCCTTGTTTTCATGGAATAGACCCTTGATCTGCTCGTTTTGAGGTGCTTATAGAATAACTTTGAACTGAAGCTCCTTGGCTTACTGTCCAAAGTTAATAGAAAAGATATCAAGTTTAATTAAATCAATTTCCTTTTATAGTACGCTGTCATTAAAAAAATATAAAAATATCTGGAATAGCAAAGCTGGAATCAATTTAAAAACGCAATTAAAGGGATTTTGATATCAGCAAAACTTAAGTATTTGGAGAATAAAGTCAATACTCTTCATTTCAAGTGGATTACCATGCTGAGACAGTAAGAGGACAAATACGAGTCTTATCAGTTGCAATTTATCAATACTAATCGGCTTTTAAAGGTTAAAGATATTCAAAATAATCAAACTCTACCCATATGGGTTCAGTAATCATATTTTAGAATACCCAAACCTCTCACTATGGTCCCATTTAAAAGTAAAAAAGTACTATAGGTATTTCAATTCCTGTCGTATGTATAAATTTTTGCAAGCAGTCCACTTATCGAGTAATTTGATGGCTATGTCAATGATGAATAATTTACTCCATTATTCTAAAAATTTCTATTGGGTTACTCCATCGGCTAAGGAGATTATCAATTTAGCTGGCAGAAATTTCAAGAATCACTTGATTCAATTCGTAAAAAAACACTCATGCAAGAGCAGTGCTACCGAAATGCCATAGCATCAGAACTCTCGACAATATTCAAAGACAATTCTAATTCATGATTTATTTCACTTTATAAGCCAATTCATTGCT
>Ga0302280_1002552_pt1 | contig 13828 bp, 15 predicted proteins | sample III_Fen_E1_1_FD_198771 | JGI IMG/M metagenome (GOLD analysis project Ga0302280, IMG submission 198771) | Peat permafrost microbial communities from Stordalen Mire near Abisko, Sweden - III_Fen_E1_1 | ecosystem: Environmental > Terrestrial > Soil > Wetlands > Permafrost | place: Sweden: Abisko...
ATAGTATAAAATTAGAAACATTATATTGTTATAATTGTACATCTTTAACAAACTTACAATTATTTAAATCGAATATTACAAATTTAGATTGCGATTATTGCCCTTGGATCTCTCTAAATGAAGATTTTATTAATAATTTACAGAACCTAATTAAACTACAAAGATGGTATAGAAAGATAGTAATAATTAAATATATGAAATCTCAACAATTTATAGAGTGGATATACGCTCCAAATAATATTGGCGGGCGTTTATACAAGAAATGGTTACTTAAAAATTTAAAGTAATAAAATTGAAATTTTACTTCATATTATATGAAGTAAATAACTAAACAATATGTGTATAATTTGTACTGGAGAAATTTATAAACAAAATCTCGATACTTTACAAGTATTAAATGTATCAGATTGTGAAAGCTTAACCTCTGAGAGATTGCAAGAAGTTTTAGTTCAATGTAAAAACTTAACAATATTAAGGTGTGCTTATTGTACATCTTTAACTAGTATAGATTTACGAAAGAATATAAAATTAAAAAATCTCATGTGTCATACCTGTAAACTTTTAGAATATATAAATTTTTCTTCAGATTATAACTGTTTAGAAGAAATCAGATTTTATAATACGTTAGTAAGAAATATAGATATATCTAAGTGTCAAAAATTGGACTATATAATATGTTCAGAATTGTTAGACTCAATCGATTTTCGAGAATGTAAGGAATTGACAAGTGTGAACATTTCTGATAATAACAATATAACAACTATAGATTTACGAGAAAATAAAAAATTATCAGATTTATACTGTAATAATTGTAGACTTTTAACATCTGTTTTAATAGACAATCCATCTGAACTCGCATACGAGAATTACGAAGATGATCCTTGGATCTATCAAAATGAGGATTTTTCTAGTAATTTACAAAGTCTAATTAAAATACAAAGATGGTACAGAAGGTTACTAGTAATTAAATATATGAAAAGTCAAGAGTTTATAGAATGGATTTATAATCCTAATATAGGAGGTAAATATTATAAAAATCATTTATTAAAACTATTAACAGTTTAATATATTAAATACGTCATAATTTATGACGTATATATTGTATAATTTAAATTATTTATTTTTTGTTATAATTTTCTTTATAATATTCTCTTATTATAGATAATTCTTCTTGAAACATCCAAAAATAACCTTCCTTATCTGAGTTTCCATTTTCACATTTTCTACCAATAGTGCATCTATTTATTTTAGTATCCCTTTCTCCGTCTAATTCAGAAGGATAAAATGTTACATCTTTATCCTTATAACGAATCACAGGTATTGCTTTTTTTGTTTTTGACGAGTCATCTTCTCTAGGAGACGATTTAGATATTAATCTTAAATTTGTTACTCTATCGTTCGTCAGATTTTTATCAATATGCTCTATAGTAGAACCTTTTGCATATTTTTCTACAAATTTTTTAACTACAAGTTTACAGATTAAAAAATGTTTATCTTTAGTTATATATTCTCTATAACCATCACTATTGATTGTAGGAGTTGTAAGATATCCATTAACATACAAATTGCCTTTACGATCTACATCCACATCTAGTCCATCATTCTTAGACTCGTATTTATTTTCCTCATCTTCTCTAGAATCTTTCTTTTCTTCGATATCTTCTGCATATTTTACTTTCTTTTTTGACGAACTAATCTTTCCTTTGACAGGAAGTTTGATTTTACTCTGACAAGCCTTGCAATGTTTTCCTTTCCTTTTCAATATGTTTTGAATTGATGTATGTTCGACGACTCCACATTCTTTCCCCATACATTTTATATCGTGAGCAGTCAACCGGCTGCATAGATAATCACCTTGCAATTCAAATCCTTTTTTCTTTAACTCCGCCTTTACTTTTTCTTCTGCATTTAAGTCTTTTTTGACCATTTTGAGCAATAATTATGCAAATTAAATGCGTTGTTGATACAAATCATTTCCGATAAATATCGATTTCAATTTTATTTGTACATATTTATTATGTGTATTATTTTAGTATAATAATCAAGAATAATATGATCGATATTTAAATAGTAAAATTTAATAAAGAAATAAAATTGAAAAATAAATTTATAATTCTAATAAATTGTATTAAATTTTCTTCATAATGTTAAGCTATTGTAATTATTTTATAGATTCTTTGGAGTTATATAAGGGAATAAAAAAGATTAAAAAAGGAGATTTGTTAGAGGTACACGATGGAGATCTTTATATTATACTAGATTCTGATTTAAATATAGAGAAATATTATCCAAATACTATAATTAAATTTGATGTGATAAATGAATTTCCTGCCCATTATTGGTCTTGTCCTGCAGTTCCTTCTAAGTTTAGTAAAAGAGATGGTCCGTGCTTAGACAGTAAATATTATATCGAATTGAATATAGAAGAACACACAGAAGAGTTATTAGACAATATTCAATATGTTCACTATAAAAATTCACAGAATGAAGATATACATTTATTGCTTACATATTTTTATATAAAATTTGGAGACGGTCTTGTAGGAAATAAGATTGTATCTCCTATACATGAAGGTATATACAAAACATATGAAATAGTTTATATGCCTGCTGGAATAACAAAGAAAGAAAATAAATCTATTAAATATTTAACTAAAATGTTTTCTGATCATCTCAAGCAAAAGAAAATAGTTGTTACAATTGAAACACAAATAGATTTACCTGGTAAATTGAATCCAAATACTACTCTATTTCTAGAAGCAAATCCTGATTGTAAATATTGTATAGATTTTAACAATCCAGATAAAATGAAATTATACAATGAATTATTAAAGAAAAATAACATCACCAAAGATTTTATTAAATGTAAGAATGATGAGGATATATTCGTTAAAATAAACAAAGAATTACTTTCTCGTGAAATTGTAGAAGATCCTAATATTGTTTCTTATAGAGGAGCTGCCAGAATAAAAGAAATTAAACAGTGTATAAAAGATTTTCAAGGAAACAATTTGAGAATGTTGGATGTAGGCTGTAATGATGGTAAAATTACAAAGATTGTTGGAGATTTCTTTAAAATTAGTAAATCAAACTTGTATGGAGTAGATGAAGAAAATATAGAGATATTTGGTGAAAGTGTCAAAGATAGAGAAATAAATTTTACTTGTGTAAAAGATTCACTTCCATTCTCTAGTAATTTCTTTGATATAATTACTTGTTTTCAAACTCTCCATCATGTTGTAAAAAGAAATAAAATGATTTTAGAGATAAAAAGAGTGCTAAAACCTGGAGGAATATTAATAATTAGAGAGCACGATTTATCTATAGAAGGAGACATAAGTAAAACTATAATAGATTTTGAACATTATTTGTATATTTTATCTAGAGAACCCTATGAAAAATCAAAGAAAAAATTGAAAAATCTTTATGCAAATTATACTAGTAAACAACAATTAGATGAAATGATTAAATTTCCTATTCTTGGCAGTACACCTAATAAAGGTCCTACAAATTATTATACTTGTGTTTATCAGAGACCTTTAGAAAATTCAATTATAGAAGATTTTTCTAGTATGAATTTAGAGGAGAAATCAGAAAGAGACGATATTTATTCTACTGTAGAATATGATATGTTTTGTAAGAGACAAGATATAGATAAATTATCTGACAATTATGAATTTAGAAATATAATAGATAGATTATATATAAATATTATTAACTCTGTAAGATTTAAAGACTCTGCAAAACGTGTAAGAAATTCATATGAAAAAGCTAGAGAAGAATGTATGGAAAAATCTATCACATCGTCCAAACATGATATTATGAATTCTGTAGAGAAAATACTAGAAAGAGATTCTAAAGAAACTGCAGAACTTGTATTGAACAATGAACTCAGAAGTATGTACACATTTTTATTTAATAAATTTCCTGGTAGAGATTACATAGATTATATGAGATGTATTCTTCGATATTCTGCGATAGGAATGAGAGGACAACAATGGGCTTTGCAAGACAAGAATTCTATGAATAAAAATTGTATAGAAGTCTTTGCATCTCCATTTAATAATTATTTTAGTAAATATTATTCTATATTTGATGAAGATAAAATATTTTGCTCCCTTGGTATTTTTGATTTAATTAATGAGCCGAATCCTAGCCAAATTTACTATATAAATCCTCCATTTGTTCCCGCTATATTACACCAAATAGTTGATTTATTTAAAAATGTACATTCTGCCCTAATAATTACACCAAGTTGGACAGATGCAAAATGGTACAAGAAGCTAGAATCAACTTGTTCTAAATTTATTAAACAGGGAGTAAAATATTCATCGTTTGTTAATGGTAATTATTCAGAACAAAATTTAATTCCTAAATTTAAAACAACAATCTGGGTAAAAGGAGACTTAAAACATTTCCAAGATTATATTGCAGAGATTACTCATGTTTGTTGAATCTTGTAAAAAATTGAAATATTACTTCATCGACCGATGAAGTAAATTATAGTTACTTAAATGTGTATAATCTGTACTAAAAAAATTAATGATAAAAATCTCTATACTTTGACAGAGTTAAATGTTTCATGTTGTTCAAACTTAACTTCAGAGAAATTACAAAAGATTTTAATCCAATGTAAGAACTTAAAAGAATTAGGGTGCAATTCTTGTACATCTTTAACTAGTCTAGATTTACGAAGTAATATAAAATTAACAAGATTATGGTGTAATAATTGTACATCTTTAACTAGTCTAGATTTACATAGTGTAAATTTAACAATATTATGGTGTTATAATTGTAGATCTTTAACTAATCTAGATTTACATAGTGTAAATTTAACAATATTATGGTGTTATAATTGTAGATCTTTAACTAATCTAGATTTACGAAAAAATAAATACTTGACAACATTATGGTGTTATAATTGTACATCTTTAACTAGTCTAGATTTACCGAAAGGATACCATGGTTATATAGATTGTTCTGATTGTCCTTGGATTACTCAAAATAAAGAATTCTCTAGTAATTTACAGAGATTAATTATAATACAAAAATGGTATAGAAAGTTACTAATAATTAAATATATGAAAAGTCAAGAGTTTATAGAGTGGATATACTCACCAAATAATATAGGAGGACGTTTATACAAGAAATGGTTACTTAAAAATTTAAAGTAATAAAATTGAAATTTTACTTTATCTTTTATGAAGTAAATAATTATCTATACAACATGTGTATAATTTGTACTGGAAAAATTTATAAACAAAATCTTAATACTTTGACAGAGTTAAGTGTTTCATACTGTTTAAACTTAACTTCAGAGAAATTACAAGAGATTTTAATTCGATGTAAAAACTTAGAAAAATTATATTGTAATGATTGTATATCTTTAACTAGTCTAGATTTACGAAATAACAAAAACTTGACAACATTAGGATGTTCTTATTGTAAATCTTTAACTAGTCTAGATTTACTAAATAATATAAACTTAAAAGAATTAGATTGTCATTATTGTAAATCTTTAACTAGTTTAGATTTATGGAGTAGCTCCGAAGAAGTCACATCCTTTGGATGTGTAAACTTAGAAATGTTATATTGCTATTCTTGTACATCTTTAACTAGTCTAGATTTACGAAATAATATAAACTTAATGACATTATGGTGTTATGGTTGTTCATCTTTAACTAGTCTAGATTTACGAAAAAATAAAAACTTACAAAATTTACATTGCTATGCTTGTTCATCTTTAACTAGTCTAGATTTACGAAAAAATAAAAACTTACAAAATTTACTTTGTTCTTCTTGTAAATCTTTAATTAATCTAAAATTACCAAAAGAATATAAAGGTTATATAAATCGTTATGACTGCCCTTGGATTATTCAAAATAAAAAATTCTCTAGTAATTTACAGAGATTAATTAAAATACAAAAATGGTATAGAAAACTAGTAATAATTAAATATATGAAATCTCAAGAGTTTATAGAGTGGGTGTACTCACCGACTAATATTGGAGGACGTTTATACAAGAAATGGTTACTTAAAAATTTAAAGTAATAAAATTGAAATTTTACTTCATATATTATGAAGTAAATAATTATTATTTATACAACATGTGTATAATTTGTACTGGAGAAATTTATAATGAAAATTTAAATACTTTACAAATATTAGATGTTGCATACTGTCCAGACTTAACTTCAGAGAAATTACAAGAAGTTTTAATTCAATGTAAAAACTTAAAATCATTAGATTGTTCAGATTGTATGTCTTTAACTAGTATAGATTTACGAAAGAATATAAACTTAACAATATTATGGTGTTCTAATTGTACATCTTTAACTAGTATAGATTTACGGAGTAGATCTGAAGGAGTCACGTCCAAAGGATGTATAAACTTAAAAGAATTATTTTGTTATAATTGTCCATTTTTAACTAGTCTAGATTTACGAAGTAATATAAACTTGACAAGATTATGGTGTCATTCTTGTACATCTTTAACTAGTCTAAATTTACTGAGTAATATTGAGAATATACATCACTCTAGATGTCCTTGGATTATTCAAAATAAAAAATTCTCTAGTAATTTACAGAGATTAATTAAAATACAAAAATGGTATAGAAAACTACTATTAATTAAATACATGAAATCTCAAGAGTTTATAGAGTGGATTTATAATCCTAGTAATATTGGAGGAAAATGTCATAAACTTAAATTATTAAAAGAATTTAAAATTGAAATAAAAAATATGAAAAAAACAAATTAAATACGAAATGATTAAATCGAATAGAAATGTACAATTTAATAGTTCTGTAAGTAACAAATATGTAATTATTAACAGTGATAAAAATGTAGTAGATCAATACCAATTAAGATATTTTATTTTAACTTCTTTGAATTTTAATAGAGAAGCTCATAAAGATACAAGTTTAGAGGATTTGATAGCAGCGTATATGGAAAGTAAGCCAAATGAAACTATAGTAAAAATACAAGAGATTTGTAAAAGAAATCCTTATAAATTAGCTGAACTTTGCACTAAAAATAAATCGTATCTTCAATGCAAGGATTTACAGAGATAATTTTTCTAGAATAGATTTACCTTATAAATTTATAAGGTAAATAAAAATTGAAAATTTATTTTATCTTTTTTATTAAATCCATATTCAAATGACTGACTCTCAATCCGCTGCGCCTTCATGCCCTATATGTACTGAAATTTATACTAAATCTACAAGAAAATCAATTGCTTGTAATTATTGTAACAACTCTGCCTGTATTAAATGTCATAAAATATTTATTCTTGGTTCTATGAAGGAAGCTCACTGCATGTCGTGCAGTAAAGAATGGTCTCTGGATTTCATAGATGAAAATTTTACTAAAGCCTTTGGTAAGGAACTAAGAACACACAAGGCTAATTTGGAATATGAAAAAGAAAAACTATATTTACCTACTGCTTTACCCCTTGTAGAATTTATAAAAAAAAGAACAAAAATCAATAAATCATATATAGAAGTATCTAATAAAATTCTTAGTATTGAACTAGAGGAAACAAAACTAGAGAAATCTATGAAATATCGTACAGAAATAATAAAGAAAGCAAAAGAAATAGAGGAAAAATATAAGGGAGATCGTCCGAAAATATTAAAATATATCTCTATGATTGATATTCATAAAAACACTTATCCTGAAGATAAATTACCTCTAGAAAAATTGAATGAAATTAAAAAAATAAGAAAAAGATTGGAAAAGTTAAAAAAGTATATAAATAGTCAAAAAAAATGTTGGAACAAAGATATTGTGGAAAAACACTCCACAAATGTAAGACCTTGTCCTTCTAATAGTTGTAGGGGATATTTGGATGTTTCTGAGTCTGAAAATAATTGCAAAAAGAATTGGTCCTGTAAATTATGCAATACTAATGTCTGTAAAAAATGTCATGTTATTGTACCTAAAATAAATGAAGAAGAATCCAAAAGCTCTCATGTATGTAAAGAAGAAGATTTAGAGAATATAAAAGTTATAGAGAAAGAGACTAGAGGTTGTCCCAAATGTGGCACTCGTATATTCAAGATTAGTGGATGCGATCAAATGTGGTGTACTTCTTGTCATACAGCCTTCAATTGGAAATCTGGTCTTGAAGAGAAGGGTATAATACACAATCCTCATTTCTTTCAGTATCAGAAAAACGCTGGAGCTGTTAGAAGAAATCCACTAGATCTTCCTTGTGGAGGATTACCGCAGATAATTGTATTTCCAAATTCTTGTAACTTTCCTTATGATTTTAACAAGCCTCTACAAAATGCTATACATTTGTCTCAATTTCTTCCTCCTGAGAAAAACAGAGTAGCTCGTTTCCAATACGGACGTACTACAGTTTATGAATTAAATAGATCAAGATATTTATTAGGACAAATTGATGAGAAAAAATGGAAATCGTATATCAAGAGAGCTATGAGAGAATATGAGATTGAAATGGGAAGATACGATTTGGTCCATATGTTTGTTCTGACATGTACAGATATATTTCAACGATTAAATAACTTCATAAAAATACTCGAGGGATCTCAATTGACAGAAGCTCTTGGTAGTATACAGCACGAGTTGGAACAATTAAAAATATACTGTATTGCTCAGGTTAAATTATTATCAAAAAGATATGATATCGAGGATATATCTTATATAATACAAACTATGAATTATTAAATATTTATTAACAATATTTCATGACTTGCAAGTCATGAAAACTTAAACCATTTTTAATTTCTCAAAGTCTATAGGAGGTAAGTCTACAGGATTATAATTGTTATATTCATCGAATTGTGCAGTAGAAGGAACATAGGGTGCAACTCCTCCTTTGGCTCTTTCTTCATCATATCTATCCATCCATTGATCTCTATACTCTGGATGAACAGCCTCGATTTGCCGAAGTAAAATCCAAACCTTTTCTTCTCGTGTTTTTAAGAAGTTGTCTAATTTCATTTTAGCGTTATTTATAGCTTCAGTTAGAGCTATTTCTGAAACTCTTTTCATAGCATAAAAAGCAAGAGATTCTGGATTATCATAAATATCTACATTTTTGCATTCCTCTTCTCTTTCTCTAATTTCTCTCATGATTCTCTTATTATCTTCATCTTTTTCTTTCTGAGCTTTATCACGAAGACATTTATCAGTATCATTCATCTTTACATCTAGTGAATCTGTCACTAAACAAGATTCGTTTGTGATAGGTATCCATTGTCCTACAGGGGGAGTAATAATAATATTTGTAGAATCTTGAGTTTTAATAATCTTTGAAGCTTGTTCTGAAGCGGTCTCTATATCAGGCCAATTTCCTCTATTTTTTACATAACCATAAACATACTGACCTGTGCTAAGTTTCTTTGGTTCTTTGAATAAATTAAAAGATATACATGCTCTATCTTGGTTAGGGACAGGTTCATCGTTTTTATTTCTTACAACTCTAGTATAAGGAACTAATAAATTTTTTACAGCATTATCGCCATCTGCTCCAGTAAGTATGGGATGTCCAGGTTTATATTCTTCTTTACGAATCATTAAATTATATTACTAATTAGTTTAAATAGATTTAATTTATTAATTAATGAGTTCAATTAGTATAAAAGATTCTTCGCCCTCGTCGATATGGCTATTCATTATACAACATTATTTACCGATATGTGCCAAGCATTCCAAGGAACAAGGACCAGGTATAAGTATATTTAGAGTAAAAAGTAAGGAAGTAAACCCTGAAACACAATATACTTACTGTTCCAAGGATGGTAAACATTGGAATTTACTAAAATTTATTTCTCCATATTTTGCAGCTATAGAATATACATATGATCCTTCTAAACATTTTCTAGTAAATTGTATGGCTATGAAAAACGATGAAACTGCTCTGATAGGTGCAATAGATTACGAATTTAAAGACTGTGTAAAAATATTCAGTTATGAAAATCTAGAAGAGATAAAATTAGATGTAAATAAATTGATTTAATAGTTTTATTTAATCTCAAGTAAGTAAATAACAATGAATAAATTTGTTGATAGTTTTCGTACTATAACTGTTAAATATAACGATTTTACTAAAAGACATTTTTTAAAGATTATTAATGGAGGTTGTATTATTGGAGGAACTTCTGGATTTCTTGTAGCATTAGATTCAGAGAGTGAAAATTACGAAATTGTTGCATGTTCAGGACTTATCGGATTAGGATTTGGAGGTATAATAGCAACAACGCTTCCTACCATAGGACCTTCTTTACTTGTATCCTCGATGATAGCTTTTCCAGTATATAAGTACATAAATTATAAAAAAGAAAACTCTTAATAATTTACAAAGAACATTATACTAGTATAATGTTTCAATAAAAATTGAAATACAATTATTACTTATATAATTGACTAAACAATATGAATAAATTTATTTATGGATATAGTACTACAGTTAACAAATATATAGATTTTACTGGGAAACATATGTGTAAAACTATGTTTATATGTTCTGTCATAGGAGGAACTTCAGGTCTTGTTGGTGCATTAAATAGTAATAAAGAACATTATTACTTTATAGTTCCTTGGTGTCTAACAACTGGAATACTTGTAGGAGGAGTGTCAGGATTTGTTCTCCCTGTAGTAGGTCCTGCGATGATTTTATCTTCATTAGTGGCTTATCCAATATATCGCTATAAAAATATAGATAAATCTCGTTCTCCTCCACTATAGTGTAATTTTACAAAGATACATCATATTGATATGATGTATCCGATTATGTAATAAAATTGAAATAATTAAACAGATTTAAATATATGAATATAGAATGTCTTTAGAAAGCGAATATTTAGATTTATTTGAGGGAAACGAGGATGATTATAAAAAGTTTTGTAAATCTATAAAGAAAACAATTTTTACAAAAAAAGAGTGTAATCACGAGAATGTTAATATAATAGAAGATACGCAAATTTGCAATGATTGTGGTATGCAAAATCAATCTGTATCTTATGAAGCAGAGTGGAGATTCTATGGTTCTTCAGATACTAGAAATATAAAGGATCCTTCTAGATGTCACGGAACAAATAAGCCTACTAAAACTATAAACCAAGTTATTGAGAGTAGATATATACCAAATTTTATAGTCAATGCTATGCAGAAGAAATACGATGCTATTGTTAAAAAAGATACTTCTAGAGGAAAGGCTAGAAGAGCTTTAATAGCTGTATGCGAATTATTTGTATATAGAGATATGGGAGACGACAGAGATGTAGATGAGATACGAGCATTGTACGATTTAAAGAGAAAAGATATATCTACAGCAATGACAAAATATTATGCTGAATATCCTAAAGATTTATTAAAACATTTAAAACCTTGCGATTTAATAAAGAGATATATTTTATTGTCAGAGGTACCTATGGAGCACTATGCACATATATACAAATTGGCTAAATATTTGGATAATTCATCTACTATATTAAATCATAGTAATCCTCGTTCTGTAGCATCCTCTGTAATATTTTTATATCTTTGTATGTTCCCTAAGCTAAAGAGTAAATTAAAATTAAGTAGATCTACCTTTGCTAAAAAAGTAGGTTTATCAGAGATCACCATAACAAAATTAACCAAAGAGGCTAGTCAGGTAATTAACGAGAATATCGTTATTTAATATTCATCATATTTTTATGACGAATAAATTAAAGTTTCCTCTGAAGAATATTCAAAGATTAATAAATTGAAAATATATTTAAGATTTATAATAATAATAAATATGTGTATAATTTGTACTGGAAAAATTTATAAACAAAATCTTAATACTTTGTTAGAGTTAAATATTTCATTTTGTCTAGACTTAACTTCAGAGAAATTACAAGAGATTTTAATTCAATGTAAAAATTTAACAACATTATATTGCTATAGTTGTAAATCTTTAACTAATCTAAATTTACGAAGTAATATAAATTTAACAGAGTTATGGTGTTCTTCTTGTACATCTTTAACTAGTCTAGATTTACTGAGTAGCTCCGAAGGAGTCACATCCTTTGGATGTGTAAACTTAACAACATTACGATGTTCTTGTTGTACATCTTTAACTAGTCTAGATTTATGGAGTGTAAACTTAACAACATTACAGTGTAATTATTGTATATCTTTAACTAGTCTAGATTTACGAAATAATATAAATTTAAAAGAATTATGGTGTTACAATTGTACATCTTTAACTAGTCTAGATTTATGGAATAATTTTAAATTGGATTATAAGTATATAAATTGCTGTAAATGTCCTTGGATTACTCAAAATAAAGATTTTCCTAGTAATTTACAGAGATTAATTAGAATACAAAAATGGTATAGACGTATACTATTAATTAAATATATGAAATCTCAAGAGTTTATAGAGTGGATATATGCTCCTAATAATATTGGAGGAAAATGTTATAAACTTAAACTATTAAAAGAATTTATAATAAATTGAAATTTTACTTCATCTTTTATGAAGTAAATAATTATCTATACAATATGTGTATAATTTGTACTGAAAAAATTTACAAAGAAAATCTTAGTACTTTGTTAGAGTTAAATATTTCATTTTGTTCAAACTTAACTTCAGAGAAATTGCAAGAGATTTTAATTCAATGTAAAAACTTAATAAAATTAGATTGTCATTATTGTACATCTTTAACTAGTCTAGATTTACGAAGTAGCTCCGAAGGAGTCACATCCTTTGGATGTATAAACTTAACAGCGTTATATTGCAATTTTTGTACATCTTTAACTAGTCTAGATTTACGAAGTAATATAAACTTGACAACATTAGAGTGTTCTCATTGTACATCTTTAACTAGTCTAGATTTACGAAATAATATAAATTTAAAAGAAGTATGGTGTTATAATTGTACGTCTTTAACTAGTCTAGATTTATGGAGTATCTCCGAAGGAGTCACACCCAAAGGATGTGTAAACTTAGAAAGATTAGTGTGCTATTCTTGTATATCTTTAACTATTCTAGATTTACATAATAATATAAACTTAACAGCATTATGGTGTGATAATTGTAAATCTTTAACTAGTCTAGATTTACGAAGTAATATAAACTTGACAACATTAGAGTGTTCTCATTGTACATCTTTAACTAGTCTAGATTTACGAAATAACATTGAAATAGAATATAATAATATACAATACTGTAAATGTCCTTGGATTATTCAACATAAAGATTTCTCTAGTAATTTACAGAGATTAATTAAATTACAAAAATGGTACAGATGTGTACTATTAATTAAATATATGAAATCTAAGCAATTTATAGAATGGTTTTATAATCCTAATAATATTGGAGGAAAATGTCATAAACTTAAACTATTAAAAGAATTTATATAATAAATTGAAATTTTACTTCATCTTTATGAAGTAAATAATTAACTCTCATCTCCGATATCGATGTGTATAATTTGTACTGCAAAAATTTATAAACAAAATCTTAATACTTTGACGGAGTTAAAGGTTTCAAACTGTCCAAACTTAACTTCAGAGAAATTGCAAGAGATTTTAATTCAATGTAAAAACTTAATAAAATTAGATTGTCATTATTGTACATCTTTAACTAGTCTAGATTTACGAAGTAATATAAATTTAAAAGAATTATGGTGTTATTATTGTACATCTTTAACTAGTCTAGATTTACGAAGTAATATAAACTTGACAACATTAGAGTGTTCTTGTTGTACATCTTTAACTAGTCTAGATCTACGAAGTAATATAAAATTAATAACATTATGGTGTAATAATTGTACATCTTTAACTAGTCTAGATTTATGGAGTATCTCCGAAGGAGTCAC
>Ga0302280_1002561_pt1 | contig 13792 bp, 13 predicted proteins | sample III_Fen_E1_1_FD_198771 | JGI IMG/M metagenome (GOLD analysis project Ga0302280, IMG submission 198771) | Peat permafrost microbial communities from Stordalen Mire near Abisko, Sweden - III_Fen_E1_1 | ecosystem: Environmental > Terrestrial > Soil > Wetlands > Permafrost | place: Sweden: Abisko...
AATCAGAATGGATAATGATACCTTTCGAAATTAAAATTATCGTGCGTTTTTTGAGAGGCAGGCTTAAACGGAACATTCTTAATAAATTTAATTATTGGAATGTGCCTCTTTTTTGGAGAACTCTGCGAGGAGTGCGACCACGCGGAATGTGTGATTGTCCGGACAATCAAATCACTTAATAGGCAAAGTCTTTTCAGCCAAATTGGAGATTTTCATCAAGCCAGGTAGGAAAAGCTGAAGGAAAACCCGAATAACAATTTACCTTCCATAAATAACTTGATACCCCCTTAGAAATCAAACTTTTAATTAAAAATCGAAAATGATAACAATGATCGGGTTTCTTGCGAAATTTAAGTTGGATAAAACGACTTGAATTAATAAAGGCTAAAAAATAGAATAAAAAACCTGGAGAAGTAGGTGAGTTCACTTCAATCTCTAACTCTATGGATGAAGACTGAGCTTTAAAAGAAAGGAATATTATGACCCTGATTTAATTAAGTTAGATATCAAAATTATTGTGATGGTCCATTTGGGATTCCATTCACATCGGTTGGAATAGATTCGTATTGATGCGAAATTAATGTTTTTTTGCTACAATATTATAGAAGCAGTCCGAAGACACTAATTAATTGAAGTAGGCCTATTCCCATGAGTACTCCTCCCCATATTTTGACCATATCTCCTTCACAGAATTAGATATAATAATCAAAAAGGAGATGAAGACCAAAAAAGCTACATATTATGATAGATATAGATTGACAGAGGAGGAGTGGTTTCCAGAGAGCTATCCTGTACTTATCAGGAAAAGCAGGTATGTTGACTAACGATTGTATATAGAGGAATATGTAGCTGATTTGTGTCTGAAGTTTAAACAAATCCTAGAGTGAGAATTGTATGTTTGAGTTGAGCGGGGGTTCTGATATTTGATGCCAGCAATCAAAAAACGGAGATGCAATTGAGCTACCGATTGTGTTGACCAAAGCATAGAAGATAAATAAAATCATCCCTGCTTGTTGTAGTATTTGGTTCCAAGGCAGCATTATTAAAAATTAAATAATAACTTCATCGTTCATTTAGATATTTTAACTGATTTATAAAGTAAAAATAAAGATGTCACTTCGAGTCTGTTTACCCTTGGAAGACTAAATGTAATTGATCATATTAACAGAAATGATAAGGAGTTAGTATTGATAAATTCGATAATCAATAAGATAAGTAATAATGTAATAATTACAATTATTATTGTGCTCACTATATATAATAATTACATAATAGAGAGTATACATTTTTCCTCTATGAATTTACAATAGAAATTATACATTTATACATTTATTCAATTAATTTTTATGTTCTTAACTTCGGATAAATCGGTATGACTGTTGTAGCTTCAGATATATCATAATAAAGTAACAGCAATAAGATGTGTCAATGCATGATCTGTGGATGTGTGTGGTGGAACTATTGTGGAGTTTGCTGTGGAGGCTGCCATTAGGCTTACCTTTGTTGTTCCTGTTGGCTCTGCAAACCTCGAGATCTAATGATGCTTGATCCTGTATGCTGTCATATATGTGCTTGTGATGGACTAGGACATAATTGTCTCTACTATGGTGTCGTATGCTGTGCTCCAAGAGCTGTGATAGAGTGGAGTGGACTACGTGCAGCAGGAAAAACTGCGGCTGACCTCAATAGTGGTAAAACCATTATCATCAACAACACAACTCCCAATGCTATGTATATGGACCCTTCCTATTCTAATCCTAACATGCAAATGCAAATGAATATGGGAGGAGGATATGGGGTGAACACTAACATGAACTATGGAGGAGGGTACGCAGTTAACAATAACATGAACTACGGAGGAGGGGTGGGGATGAACAACAATGCTAAAATGGGAGGAATGGGAGTCAACACTAACGTGAACATGGGAGGAATGGGAGTCAACACTAACGTGAACATGGGAGGAATGGGAATGAATCCGAATATGAATATGGGCATGGGCCTGGGACCCAATATGAATGTAAATTCTAATTTCAATGAAACGAACATGAACATGAATACACCCGGAAGTAACGCAAAGACACCTATTTGATAGAATCGCAAGATTCTTCTTTAATCATTAATCCGCACAATGTTTATGTTGCACAAATAGATATTGTAATTTTATATTCATATTAACGAATTTGATTTTTCTGTTGAGAAAATAATTAAATAAATTGAGATGTAAAACATCTTGAATTCAATTTTACTCTTGAGTATTTCATCGAGGTAGACTCGACTGAGATGAAGCTTGAATGAATTTATAATCATTCCCATATTCAATATGCAAAATGATCAAAAAAAGATAAAATATTATTGTTGCTCTTTTTAACAATTTTCAATAGAATTGATAAAATTCGTCCATTTGCTCAATTAATTCTGATGTATTTAACTTCTTATTACTCGGTATTAGTGGCTGTAATTGAAGATATATCATAATAAAGCAACAGTAATAAAATGTGTCAATGCATGATCTGCGGATGCGTGTGGTGGAACTATTGTGGAGTTTGCTGTGGAGGCTGCCATTAAGCTAACCTTTTATATTCATGGTGGATCTGCAAACCTCAAGATCTGATGATGCTTGACCCGATGTGCTGTCACATATGTGCCTGTGATGGACTCGGATATAATTGTCTCTACTATGGCGTCATCTGTTGTGCTCCTAAAGCTGTTGTCGAATGGAGTGGATTACGCGCAGCAGGAAAAACCGCAGCTGACCTCAACAGTGGTAAGACCATTATCATCAACAACTCGACTCCAAACGTTGTATATATGGACCCTTCCTACAGTGTACAGACCACCACAAGAAACTACAATGGTCCTAACATGTAGATGCAGATGAATGTGGGAGGAGGGATGGGTATGAACACCAATATGAACATGGGCGGAATGGGAGTCAACACCAACGTGAACATGGGAGGCATGGGAATGAACACAAATATGAACGTGGGTATGGGAGGGCCAAACATGAACGTGAATTCTAATTTCGGTGGAGGCAACATGAACATGAATATGAATACACCCGGCATTAACGCAAAGGTATCATTTTGATGGCATCGCATATCTTCATTATTCCTTAAATCTCGCAATTGCAATTTTCTGCTCGCCTTTATGGATTTGAAAATATTGAAAGTCTTAAAGTATAAAAAATTGACTATATTGAGGATTATTGCGAAACAAAATTTTAAAAATATTGATGTACGTTGAGCTAGATTTTCTCAAAGTAGGAGGAGGTATTTTGAACTCAATTGTTTTGCTTTTGGAAATATTTCTTCTCAGATGATTAATTTCCTTCTCCCTCCTTCAGCACACTGATTTGTCCTTAAAACTGCTCTCCTCGGTATGCTTCATAAAAATAGTTCTAGCATCAATTATTTATCGCCTAAATTAACTCATGTCCTTTTCAATGAATTGCGATTATTCTATTATTTGTATTTTTAACATTTACTGAGGACTATCGAATAAAATCCATCAATAAAGGCATTGCAGAATATAAGGATTGATAGATGATGAATATATCAAATCTCTTCAATAGTTGCATTGAGCTAAAGGAAGGACGATCCCTGAATCAATATTCTTTCGGCTTCAGTCAAATTGATAAATATGCTGTAGGGCTCTTTCGGCGGTTCGACGTAGCTGCAAAACTAGTCAATACTAATCGACGAGGTTTGTGATTACTATACCTTGATTTCTTTCAGATCGTAAGACGCCAGACAATCTTCCTCTCGCTTTATATGACCTTCCTACATCAGCTTTTTCACCTTCTCATTCTCCCTCATTATCTTTAAGAAGATACTATATCGAACCAGATTTACTGTCTCAACTATTCTGTTTCCCGTAGGACACATTTGATAATTTATCGGAGCTGTTATCCTTCAATTTGTCTTTTTTAGGCAGTCTCAGCCCTGAGTATGTCATCAAGGTTGACTTGAGCTGGAATAACGTTTGAATTACTGATAAGCTGTCGAATATTGCGAAGAGAGGAAGCCATTGATACCTGACATATTTACTCGATTAATTTATCCATGCGAGCAGTCCCCATTTATTGTTAAGCCTACATTGCCTGATGAATACTTTCTTGCCGTCGTTCACATTTTCATGAGACAGGTAACGTTAAACCTCATCGAGCATGCGCTAACTGGCCTCTTCTTTGTTACTGATCATCTTCAAAAACTTCTGGGTTTCTTTCTAGATCCTCTCCCCCTCCTTTGCCACCTCTCTCAATCTATCGACTTGCCCTTCCAGCAATTTGGTATATAGTTTTTTTCTGAGTCTTGCTCTTTTAGCTGATTCCCTATTCTTTTCAAGTTTAAACTAATTCTTATCAACTATATGTCAGCGCAATTACTTTCCGAATGAACCTTCTTCATCTTCTTCCTAAGTGAAACCGAGCATTACTTATTGAGTGCGTTGGATATTTCACGCTCATCCTCCAACAAATTCTCCCTCGATATCTTGATGAGGGAGTTGATCTTGTGAATGTAGATGTTCTTTTGGTTTTTCCTCTCAGCCGGACGCAGCGAGATCGACTCCTCCTATTTCTATTACATGCTCAGTATTATTATTGCCACCCATTTATTCATAGATTAACTATTATTCAAACTATCGGCAGACAATCACAGGCTCGTCTTGGTCTCGATCACCTGCTTCAGACGGATGTATTGATACAGGCCGAAAGCACAAATTACTGCGAATTCAATAAAAGTTATTGTTTCCAATGTATTGATATTGCTTTTCTGCTCTTCGAAAGTCTAATCATCTGCTCGTTTCATACTCTCAGCAATCTCATGAACTGATTCGAACATTGCTGCGGTTCTCACGAGGTAAGTGTAAGTCTATGATAAATCAGCCACCTTCAGCAACTTCTCCGGAACTAGAATCTTGGACAAGTCGCTTTTTGATTTATGTTCGAGATCGGCATTGTACTCCATTATCTTGAGGATCTCTCGACTTGACGAGCGAGGAGAAATGATTTTAATGCACAATCTGTATACCACATCTAGATTTCATCAAACTTACTTTCAGAGAGTCTGAACTCTTTACGGAAAACGCCCGAGGAGATTTGGTAAGTTTAGTTCTGCTTGGTTTCAGTGTTGATGAGATTGATGCGATAAACATCGTCTGAGGTTTAGTCGTTCAACGGTTAAAATTTAAGGTCAACTTTGAGTTAGTTCTCCTCTCGATTGGTGGACACGATCATGCACCTATCTCTATTGGAGGTGACTGTCATACTAATAGCATTGACTGCGACAATACAGACCACCAAGGCCATGATACTTCTATGCATCATCTTTGCTGATTTACAATATATATCCATACAATCTGTAAATATTAATAGATGTTTTAGGAGCATTAATAATAGGGGTAGACAAAGCAGAAAATAAAATGATATAATGTTAATCTTCATTTTGTGACTGAATAGGGAGAAAAGTACAGCAGAAGAAGTTTAGGTGGTTGGATGATTCGAGACGGGAGACGAGTTCGCCGAATTTAGGAAGCTAGACGTTGGCATCGTACTCGTAGATCGTTTTTTGCTTGGCGTTGGAGAAGGAGAGCTCGCTTTACATTTGGCGAATCGGCTACGTTCTCGTCGAAATTGGATTGGCTGTTCTCCTTGATCGATCCAACAAATCTCTTTTGCCTACAACTATCTGCCCCTAAATGGCAATGTCCGCCTTGACATTTACAATACTTTAAAAGTTATTAATTTTCATTTTGGGTATCTCCTGCTAAAACCTGCATCCGATTTCAATTACCTCTGCTGGGACTGAAAATAGTAGATCGGCTTTAAACTCTTCTCCTGAAATTTAATAAATGCTTTAGACCACTCCAATTTCTATACCATCATGCGGAGCTATAGCTAGTCAGAGTTTAGTTGAAGCATTTTCTATACCATCAGTTGGTCTAAAGAGATGAGGGCTCTTTGCAACTGGTCTTAGATTATCCTTTTTATCTAGTTGTAATTTTCTGTGAGCTATTCTCGTTTAGAGTGCAGGGCTCGCAGCAGCCCCTCGAGTCGGTCACGTTGCTTCATAGGCAGAAATTCATTGTTTTCGCGCTTTTATTCATAGAGTTGAGGAATTGCATAAACAGGATGGTCGCTGTTACCGTGAGAATTTCCCTTTTGTAAACAAATAGAACAAAGATACTTCTGGCATTTGAGACAGTAGTGAGCAAAACGCTGATTGTGAGTCTTGCAGAGAGGAAGGGTATTAATTTTATCCAGTTTTTCAAGTTCGTGAGTCTGCATCAGTCGATTCTTATGGTGATCTCTTGAACACTCATCGCAAAAATAAAACTGTTCCGTTTTGCAGAAAACAGTAGCAATTTTATTCTGACATTGGGTACACTGATAATCACTGTGGTTGAACTCCCTTTCATCTCCTATGGTGAAGTTGATTTAGTGAGTGATGAAATATTGACTGTGAGATCGGATGAGGAAGTTGTATTGGAAGGCATCTTTTTAAGAGTCTTTTTCGATTAGCATTGAGTCCAATTGGGTCACATCCTATTTCAGAGTACCCATTCGACCCAGTCTTACCCTTCCCAGCAGAAATGTAAAGACTTTATTGGGCTGAATTTTGGGATGAATGTTGACATGTCCGCAGTAGAGGACGATATCTTCCAAGGGAATGGTCTTATTGACGACTTTGTCGATGTAATCTTTATTAAAATCGGTTGCTTGAAGCACCATATCGATTTTAAATTACTAAGATAAAATTCAAATTACTTGGTCAGCAGAAGCATCCTGACTGAGCCGAAAGGCGTTGATAATTTTGAGTGAGGATTTGCCTGTGATAAGCTGTAGCTGACTATCAACTTGACTCCACTCGGGAGAGAGAGGGTCTATTTATTTACGATAACTCATTCAGTTGTTTGTTTATAATTACAAGAGTGGATTCTCATTTATTTTATTATTATGAAGAGGAAAGAAGATCTGGATTATGAGTCAATAACACCTTGGGACGAACCAAACTAGAATGAATCATGCAACGATAACATTATACTGAGGTTTAGCCATCGAAGAAAAGGAAGTCAACTCTGCAATGTTTCAAATATACCGAACCGTATTAGTAATGAAAGTAATTTCTCCGAAATGTTGGCCAAAAAGAAGCTATCGATCTTGAATCGTCTTAAAACCAAGAATGCTAAGGAAAAGAAACTAATAGTCAGAACTAACATTCCTCAGAAAATATTAGGAAATGATGATTTCAATCTTCAAACTATGTTTCCAAGTTTTAGCCTGAGACATATCAATCGAAACAACCTGTACCTCAAGGCGGAACACTACGTGGATTATCTTACTTATCACAAGCAAAATAAAACCGCTATGACAAAAAAATAAGATATCAATAAATAGGTAAATGTAAATACGCTTAAATCAGCTTTAAGATACAAGAGTTAATAGAGATAAGGTGAAGAATAGCGGCAAATACCAATAACAAATTTGCGAAGAGCGCAATTGATCGAAAAGATTATGTTGAACTCCTATAACCGAAGTTTGAGCCATAGTTTTAATAAATGTGACTCGCCCTCGCCTTTGAAGTAGAGAGAAAAGAAGGTTGATTAGCAAAGGTGCAAAACTGGTTCCTCTAAAGACTGTACTGCTGATTTCGCAAAGACGAAGCATATCCCCTTCATCACCCTCCCAAAAATCCAAATATTATAAATAAAGCCTTTAGTCAGCTGACATATGATTAATTTATTATGTTCTTATGCCCCATTTAATTCTTAGTATGATCTTTAATAACAATTAATCGTTAACATATTTACATGACTTATCTTTAAGTGGCAAATCAAATATCATGATCAAACGTTTTTCTTGAAGGCAGGGAAGAATCCCATCCATTTATTATTTCAAAGATGTAATTTTATGTATTCAATGACATTTATCAGATGATTTTGATCTGATCTTTATCCTGAAAAAATGAAATCCAACCTAACTCATGAATTCTCATCTTTTGAACTACGAACTTCAAGAATCAACTCCAGTCAGCCCCCATGCAGATTGATATCCTTTCCAAATAAAAACACCCATCCATCCCCTTAATTTCCCAAAACTAAAAAAGAATTCAATTTAATGAAAATCACTTTTTTTTCTCTATTTTTGTATATTTTTTATCGATCTTAGTAAAATTATTTTTTAAATTTTGTCAATGCTATTTATTATCCTACTAATTAAACTACAATTTCGATATTATCGAATTAATCAAAGAATTATTTTTAAACCAACATTCTTGAATTAACCATTTCTTGCAATCGAGTCAAAATAGGAAATAACCACCAAAGAGAAGACACCATTCCTTCTTTAAGCCGGCAATGTCCTTTCCATGTCGATCTGTTATTTCTTATTTCTTGAATAGATTCAGGTAAAGGCCAGTTGTGAAGTTATATTTAATAACAATGAGTCTATGACTTCTTCAATGATTGAATGATGATATATTTGGTATTCGCTGATTAAGAATTTTAAAAAGTCACCAAAATGCAGAAAGAATTTGATGTTTTTATAATGAATTTAAACTCTTATGGAGCAGCATCAAATTTACGGCTACATTAACGACATCTGCATTGTGGGACATGGCTCGATTGGCAAGGGGACTCTACCACTGATTAAGAGGCACTTCAAATTTGATAAAATTACCATCATTGACCCTGAACCTGTCGAACTTCCAGAAATCAGTGAAAACGTCTCGTTCATCAAGGTTGGACTTACAAGAGAAAACTTCAGAGACATCCTTGACCAGATTTTTGTTAATAAAGTTGGCTTCTGTGTTAACCTATCCGTGGGTACATCATCCTCGGACATCATCCAATACTGTCAAGAGAAAGGAGTCTTCTACATTGATACTGTTAAAGAGGAGTGGGAGGGATACTATGAGAGTGAAGAAATTGATTTAGAAAAAAAGAGCAATTATCTAATGAGGGAAACGTTATTGAGGAATGTGAGGAAACATCAAAGAACAACCACTGCTGTCTCTTGCTGTGGAGCTAATCCGGGCATGGTGAGCTGGTTTGTCAAGCAGGCACTCGTGAACCTCGCCAAAGACCTCAATTTCCCTATTCATGAATAGCCCAAAAATAGAAATTAGTGGGGTCTTCTAATGAAAAATTTAGGAGTCAAAGGAATTCATATTGCTGAAAGAGATACTCAGAGGAGTACTCAAATAAGACCTCCTAAATAATTTTGGAATACTTGGTCAGTTGATGGATTCATTTCTGAAGGCTTCTATCAGCCCTCATAATTGGGATGGGGAACTCACTAAAAATGGACACCTAAAGAGGCTAAATTCCATAGAGAAGGATGCCAAGCAGGTATTTATATGACTAAACCTGGAATGAACGTGACTGTGAAGAGCTGGTGCCCCACTTATGGTGCTCAATTCGGATTTTTGGTCACTCATGATGAGTCCATTTCCATTTCTGATTATTTCACTGTTAGGGAAAATGATGAAGTGGTTTATAGACCCACATGCCACTATGCCTATCATCCAACCTAAGATGCAGTCGCTTCAGCATTGGAATCGATAGGATCAGGAGAAGCCCTAACTGTTTGGAAAATATTGGAAAAATAGGTAATGACTGGAATGGATGAGCTCGGAGTATTACTTTATGGGCATGCCAAGAATGCCTATTGGTATGGCTCGCAACTAGACATTGAATCCACCCGCAAGAGAGCTCCAAACCAAAATGCGACTGCACTTCAAGTGACTTCGGCTGTGATTGCTGGAATGACTTGGGCTCTTGAAAACCCATAGGCAGGGTTGGTAGAACCCGACGAAATGGATTTCAGACGCTGCCTTGAGATTCAGCATGACTACATTTCTCCAGTTAACGGATACTATACTGATTGGAATCCTCTTAAGAACAAGCGAAATGAGTTAACAGAAGATAATTTCGACCTCTAAGACCCCTGGCAATTTAAAAACATACTGATTCATAAGTGATTTCACATATTTTATTTCAAATAATAAGATATTCAATAACTATTAACAAATTAATAAATCCATAGAGTTAATCTAATTGGGTTTGTGATATTATCTTCCAATGGGAACAATTCAATAATAATTATCCAAAATGACTCTTTTTAAAAATATCCAAAACTATTTATAATCAAAGTTTTTTACTTTCAACACCAATAATAACTCAAGGCATTTAATGAGTTTGAGTACTGCCGTTTTGACTTCCGTTCGTCATCTATAACAAAGCCATTGACGATGAAGTTGGTCCTGCTTCTTTCCTATTACTTTTTTTACTATCGGCTTTTTTAGTTATTATTTTTTTCTTGAATGATAAAATTTCCCTTTTTTAATTCCCCTTGAAAGATTGACACAACGACTGGATGACTTTATTAATTTTATGATTGTTGACTTTCTGTTGATGAGTCTTCAAGAGAATATGGTCACAATATTTTTCAAAAGATAGTTTGCACACTTGACAATATTTACTGTCGGGATATGCTATGTTGCAGAAGTCGAGATTGGCAGAAGGATGGCAAGCGGCAAAGGGGATTAGACTTCTCTGTATTTTTTATTAGAACTCTAATTTCAAAAACATGGCATTGTACAAGTAGAAGTTCTAAAATGATCAGAAAGATACCTTATCTTTGGGCAGGGCAAAAGATGGAGTCCACTAGCATTGGTCTGCATTAAAAGTTGGGATATTGGCATTGGCTTTGTCATTCGAACTCAATACTATTAAGTATACTTTGTCTCGTTTTTGAAAGAAAGACGAGTCTACTCATGAAAGCATGACTCCCTTCGAGGTTTTATAATAAAATCAAAGCGGGATTCATTTTAGAGCTGTTGGTTTGTCATAAAATTATTATTTAAAAAGCTATTGTTGATTAACTATTAAAACACACTAAATATTATCGGTCTGTAAGACAAACCATAAAAATGAAAGAGATACTGGCTGATCATCAATTGTAATTATAGTCAATAATTACTATTTGACGCAGATAGATTTGATTATTACTATAATTATAAGAGGAGATGAATAGAGAACGCGGCATGGCCACTAGGACTGGCATCAACAAACAGGGGTGGGAAACCTCGGACTTTCCTGTTGCCTGCGATCGCTGCTATGGAGAAAATCCATATATGCGTATGCTAAAGGAAAATTTCGGTCAGTAGTGTAGGATATGCTTTCGTCCGTTTACTGTTTTTAAATGGAAGGGCAACAAGGGAATATTCAAACGTACTTGCATCTGTCAATTCTGTAGCAAGGAGAAAAACTTATGTCAAGTTTGTACGCTCGACCTATAATTTGGTTTACCAATGGATATTAGAGATAAAAGATGCGGCAAGAATGGAGTTGATTTGATCAATGAGGATTTTATCAGTCGCGATAATCAAAAGGCTAAGCCTCCACCTCCCTCAATACCTCCTCCTGAGATGACTAAAGCCATAGAAAAAGAACTTGTGTTTGTTCCAGAAATAAATGTAAGTGATTAGTAAGATTGCAATCCTCATTGTGAGAGACAGGGATAGCTAATTGCTCGATCCACTCTTTAGAAAGTATAACTTGAGTAGCAAGAGATATAAGAAAAGAATCAATAAAATGTTGAATAGCCTGTAAAAGAGAACGCTGAGGAAGGAGATGGAGAGTAGGCGATTCTACCCCAAGCGGAAGTAAAAAATTGATCATAGTGGCATAATTTTATAATTAAATTACTTAAGACTTCTATTTCATGCATTTTTTTTATTAATTACTAATGGGTTCAATATATGAAGAAGAAGACTGCCAAATAAGAGTTATTTTTCAATAATAAAGACTGACCCCTATTTGTCATAATGGTTGATGTTCACTTAACAGCATGTTATAATCATTATTGTTAGATTAGCAATGAAAAATAACACCATGAGAACTCCAGTCGTGACCGAACTAGTCCAGCAAAAACTGTAAGTTTAACCTCAATTAGACTCTACCAAATTCACCTCCGCAAATTAGAGAAAATTAGAGAAGAACGTAAGAATAATCTGAACATAACACAATCTAATCGTCTCTCTAAACACGAGGAAATTAAACAAAGCAAAAGCCGCTCATTCGCTTATCGATATAACGAGCAACACTCGGAGATTACTCAGTTAAATAAACAGTTACTTCATAAGCTTGAAAAAGTAAAACCGTTCACTCGGTATTCGTCTTTCTCAACATATGAGAGAGAAGAGCCCGAACAAAGATCGAGGACCCCCTTTCAAAAGCGCAGAATGGTGGAAACATAAAAGTAGAACTCTCGAATCTTTATGAGAATCAAGTCCGTATCGTCTAGTCTAAGCAAAGATAATCTCTAGAGAGATTTTGCAAAATCACAGCAAATTCGAACGAGAATCGCTCGATATGCTACTCAGAACAATCGAATCTCCTTGAAGTAGATAGTTGCTAACGCAGATCATAAAAATATGTTAATACGAGCAGTTTGGAAAAGACGAATCTGGTTTCGCATTACAACCACCAGGAAATTTTGAAAAACAAGATTGAGAACATAAAGTCTGAGATGAAAGTGAAGGATAAAGAGAGTTAGAGGGAGAAAAGCGAAAGAAACGAATAACTGCCGAATACTTTCTTTACCGAACCAGCGAAGGGGAAAGGGATGAAACCTGGAATTCGGCGCGTTAAACTTTGATTTATTCATTTTGATCATAGAAGGGAATATGACTATTGATATCTCTGGAAAAGGAAGTTGTTATTGAGTTTTAAATTGTTTTCAAAGCTATCTAAATAAATAAAATGCATCATTGCAAAGAATATTGCAAGATATTGATTTAATGACTGAGTAAATGATCAAAGTCAGAAAATGTACTCCAATAACACATCTTTCTTTCGTGGCAACACATGCAGCATAACTTATAGAAACATTTTTAAATAGTTTATCATGCTATTATTACCCATCAATAGTCTAACATAGATAAATTTATTTTATTCAAAGTAAGGGGATCTCGCTTTAATTTTTAATTTCCTTCAATGGCTTGAGGAAATTGGTCAAAGGGGAGAACAATAAATATTAATCAAGGACATTATTATAAGAATCGAAAGTTGGATGTATTGAAAGGATGGAAAATGATAAAATTAAGTTGCATCGAAAAATTATCATTATCCAAAATGTTTTTCAATCACTTCTAACTTGACGTTTCCTTCTTTCGAAATGAAAATATTTTCATTACTCTGTTCATGGTTCTGTGCAGCAACGATGACTATCTATTATAATTATTATTACTTGACAAGTGTATATAATATTATTGAGGTTGGACATACCTTTGCTGCAATTATGTAAATTTCTATTTCAATACAAACGATCAATGCGATGGCCTAAAAGACTTCACGGCTTCGGTGATGAAACATTGAGCGATGAGCTCAATGTAGATGTGGAGCAATTCTCAATTTCAAGTAGAAGGTAAGGCATAAATGAGTGAAGCTGATAAATAATTATCTTTTGCAAGCTTTACTTTGACGATATCAAAATGCTATAAAAATATGGTGCTGTCACATGAGCATATAGCCAGCGTGCCATTGCAATTACTGATGTTTTATTAAGAGCAATATTCTCATCAACAGATTTAACTTGAATCGATTAATACATAAATTTTTCTATGTTCGATGAACTCATTAATTAATTGATACTATCACTACATTCTCGAAAGGGACGTCGTTGGCGATTTGGGTTTGACTTGTTGCACCAATTAAATATTGTTTAGCATACACCATCGTCAGCAGTCTTCCTTTTTATCTTTTCCAAAATCTTTCATTTTGGCTGAAT
>Ga0302280_1002563_pt1 | contig 13786 bp, 7 predicted proteins | sample III_Fen_E1_1_FD_198771 | JGI IMG/M metagenome (GOLD analysis project Ga0302280, IMG submission 198771) | Peat permafrost microbial communities from Stordalen Mire near Abisko, Sweden - III_Fen_E1_1 | ecosystem: Environmental > Terrestrial > Soil > Wetlands > Permafrost | place: Sweden: Abisko...
CTGGTGCGCGCGATAGACTTTGGAGAAGTTGCCCTGTCCCAGTAAATCAGAAAACTTGAAGATATAGTTTTGGATCTTCTTGTAAATGGGCGTCTCCGGTGCAGTCGTTGGTGGTTTTATCATTCCCTATAGTATAAAATTATCAAAATAAATATAACATTGAACAAACTGCAAAATTGTCCACAACTCAAAATTTCCGGAATTGGATAATAATTAAATTTTATATTAGAGATGAATTAGATTCAAATTTTCATTTACATATTACATAAAGAAAAATTATTTTGAAAATTATCTCATGGAACCAATCAGCTATGAGTTTTCTTGTGTAACTTAAATTCCATGCTGTTGATTATCTCTCAGCACTGAGTATTTTTAGGACTTTAATATCCTTTGCATTTTAAGATAAGAGGATAATTATATCAAAATAGATTAGTTTTTTTCATAATCCGGATGAACTCTTCTTCATTGATTTCACCATCTCCATCACGGTCAGCTTCGTCAACCATCTCTTGCAGTTATTCATCAGTCATGGTCTCTCCAAGTTAGCGCGCTACCCTCTTTAGATTTTTCAGAGAAATCTTTCCAGTTGTATCGTCATCGAACAAACGAAAGGCTTTAAGAATTTCCTCTCTTGGATCTCTTTCAGCTATTTTTCCAGTCATTAACTCCATAAAATCCCCAAATTATATCACTCCCTTGCCCTCACGATCCACCTCAGCGATCATTTTTTTAACTTCCTCCTTCTTTGGTTCAAAACCCAACGCTCTCATGGCAACTTTGAGTTATTTGGCGTCGATATATCCTAAATAGCTAATGAGATACCTACTCCATCAGTGTCGAATAGATCGAAGGCTTCTTTAATTTCCTGCTTTTGTTCTTCTGTGAGTTCGTTCCTGGCTTTGCGCGTGGGTTTGAGTGGAGCTTTTTCTTTTTTAAAGGTGGACATTTCAAATCAAATAATAACTGATCGCCACATTTGTTATCATGCAATTCAAATCATAAACTTATGAGAGAAATAATCAACTCAAGGTAAATCGATTATTATTTTTAAAAACCGACCAGCTACAGCTTAATCTCTTCAAGCCTATTTATTTAACATTCCTTGTCTATAAATTGGATTGAAAGGAGTTGGATTTGGTGAATTTAATTTGTATTTTCTCACCATAAGGCATGAAAGAACAGTCAAAGACTATGCATAAATATATTAACTTTACAATGAATAAAATTGATGAATGGCAAATGTTGATGAAAATATAACAATAATTAATTCTCTATCAATTCCATCTTAATCTCATTGAAATCCAGATGTCAATCTCATGCTAAAACCCCACATCTCGCCCTCGGGTTGTTATCCATCCATTTATTTTTCGTCTATAAGTTGGTCCAATAAGTAATCATTTTTAATTTTTTAGAGGATATTCTCTGACTCTTCAACTATCTTCTAAGACGGTTGACTTTCAAATCTTAACTATCTTAAATTATTCAATAACACTTTTTTAAAGTCAGTTTCCTTTTACTTCGAGATGATGCCTCGGTTAACTTTTGTTTATAAACAAGCTTAGACCTATTTTATCAGGTGATGAGTGTCCAGCTATCTTATTCTATAGTAATCATTATAAAAAGAGTAGAGGATATCGATTTAGCTGTTGAGTCCTACTTTCTTTTTCGAATGATGAGTACGACACTGTTTGCTGTCTTTCTTCGCCAAAAATTTACTCATCTCCCGATAGAGTTTACTATGTTTTTTATTGTTCTACTTCAAAGACTGGTAGTGAAGAATGAGAAAGAAATGATATTCTAAATTTAATTTTTAACTCCAATGAAAGGACTGTTATCCTTTATACAACTCCATAAAAAGTAATTTAATTATACGAATCGTTTCATAGCACTTCGTTTTATTATTTCTTTTTCTAATCAATACTGATAATAAAAAAATATAAAGTTTGGGGAATCAATTGATAAATGAGGATGTTTCAGTCATTGGCAATTATTGGTTTTATTTTTAGACATTAAAATTAATAAAAATATAAAGTAAGAAGAAGATGGGCAACAATATTTAGATAGAAGGAAAAGAGACAAAACTGCAGAGTACTCACTCAATAGCATCTCCTCACATCATGCTCAGCAACTGCAAAGTCATTTTCGGAAATCATTAAAATTTTATTCAGGCCGAATGGCCATTTAGCGACAAACGATAGTACGATAACTGGGAGAAGAGTTATAAATAGTTTCTGGATAGCCTCTTTAAAGTCAACGAAGCACAACTCATAACTGATTAAATAGCTAATTACTTGCTTCTCCCTCACCACTACAGTTATTCCAATACAAACATATGCACTCCCACCGGAGTCACAGTCATTAGCTATAGTTTCTTTTAATAGCCCTTGATCAAAGACATTTAGTCCAGAAGCCATTCAAATCAACCCTATTCAGAACAGTAAATTTGGATTATGCTGCATGAACTAACATCCACAGCCAGTTATATGCATGAGCGCAGCAAATTTTTAGGAGATGTCAGATCGGAAAATATTTTTATGAATCCGTAGAATAAATCAATAAAGATAGCAACAGAAGTCTCCTGGATCGGAGAGAGAAGCTTGCAAAGCAAATATGAGTCGGGAGAAAACTTATATATAACCTCGTAAATGGCGTTATATCTAAACAAAAAAGGGAGTCTCCCCTTTACTGCTTCTTGCAGCAATGACGACTTTTCAATTGGAATGACAATAGCTGAGTGTATCTTGCTCTAAGACCTTTCCACAATCTACTAAACAAAAGATCAAGTCCGTCTTATAAATGAACAAAAACACCAATAGGTAATTTAGAATTTGCTGAGAATTAAATATTATCCGGCTAAACTGTTGCTCATAGTGGTTGGCATGATTCAGCTGCAAACCAGCAAACGATTCAGCTGCTAAGAGGTGAAAAATTGTTTGAAAACCTTTAAAAACTCCATTCTGATGTAAGATAGCTTTAGTTTGACCAAATAACACTACTCTCGCTTCTTTAATAAGAAATATTTGGCGCTGGATGACTTAGTGAGCGATTATAAGACGAAAAGCAACTAAAGGATGTTTAAAAATGGTGAGCTATCATTGTCTCATGTGTATACCATTAATGATTTTTCATCAGTGAGAATGGTCAAACGAACTCAGAACGAAACCTTCAATCTTGAAATATTCGATGCCTCCAATTGTACTGCCAAAGCCTATAAGAAATCGCAAGCAGAATCGATTATTAATAAGAGCTGGAGTAATAACAATCAGAAAAGCAGTGTTCAAAAGAATAAACTGGAATACAGCAACATTCTTGAAAAATTATCACCGAGCATATACACTAGCAGAGTCGGGTGTGACAAAGAGACATCAAAGCAGAAAGACCTCAAAGTAGGACAGTATAGTACTTTGGCTTCTAAATTTGTAGAGTCGCACGTAAAATAAATCGAAGAAGATACAATGAAGTCAAACATCAATACTGCATCTCCACTGCCCATCACTAACTTCAACGAAGTTAGTAGTATTCCCTGCTCCCCTGAATTAAAAATATTCTAGGAAAATGACTAAATTGTCCATAATTTCAGTTTCCATTCTCCTGAGTCGAGAATTGAACAAAAGTTTAAATATCAGATTCCATAGCATGATGAACCAAATAAGTTATCAAGAAATTCCTCTTCGGTAGAGTCCTTAGTGATGCCGAGTCTATATCATCTCAGTCAACCTCCATCCTCTTACGTTTCCTACCAATACAGCAAAACCTCTTTCACAAACCCTCAAAAATCTATTACTTAAATATCACCAATGAAAAGTTCGAATACAAATGATTTGAGATCAGGGGGAGCATATTTCGGAGGAAGTCTTCGTGAGAATGATTCGACAAGAGTAGGAATAAATCTCTAAGGATCAGTATGATCTAATTCAAAATATATATTATTAAATTCACCGAAAATATTTGTTTAAATTATCATTTCCATCAAATCATTTCAATTATTCCAACAATATCAAATGTTTAACTTTTGTAGATAGAAATAAATTTGTTTTACTTGTCATAGGCAAAACGTTTGAATATTGAGTTAAGATACTTTAATAAAAATACATTTGACAATAAATTTTGGAATTATCAATCTTTTATCTTCTAGAAAGCCATAATACAGTCTATGGTCGCTGTATTGGGAACTGCATCTTATTTCCCTTCTCGAATTTTTATTCCTTCCTTTCGACGCCTTATATTGAAATATTTCGGCCAAAACGTTGACAAGTCCAATTGAATTTCACTCCACTTGAAAACATGCATTCCAGGAAACATCTTTGATGATTCTCCCACCATTATATAGAGTTCACTGCCTTATTCGCTTAATTGATTTGTTTAAAATGTTTCTGATTCCGATTATTATTTGGGAATGAATTCATATCCAACAGGACAGAAGTAATGATCATGAGCATGGTATATAAAGCAAATATTATCTTTGTTCAGGCCCTCCAACAATCCTTTTTTGGCATGAAATTCATCTTTATGTAAACTTCTGTCCGAATTTATTTTATAAAAATAGTAAGACCGCCCACTTCCACCGTATATACGACAAAGAAGTCGGTACCACCTTAAAAGCGTATCATTTCCTGTAAAATATCCGAAATCAATAGAACTAATGTAATCCCGAAGATTTGAATCATTGAAATAAGATTAATTGCTTTTATTCGACTCGGCATTTATATTAGCTTCAGTTTTCTATGCATTTTCAGTCAGTTAGCTGACTTTTTTGTAATTTTTTCGTAAACTCTATCCGATGGATCCTTTTCCAATGAGATTAAGTTTAAGCATGGCCTGTTCGATACAAATTGGCTCTTTGGTGCCTAACCCTAGTCGAGAAAATTGATAATTCCAAATTGATACCAATGCTGAAATTCCGCAAGTCCTTTAATATTGTGGCCTCGATATAGTGAGCCAATGTTCCTTGAGATATCTCAAAGGAAGAGTTATTGACGAAGGCTGGATGATATTTGACACCTCCTATAAACTTTCCTGCTATTCTTTGACTTCTTATGGAGAAGCTTAAATTATGCCTTACTAATTCATTTAAATTTTATCATTGCGATTACTTTCATTTGATAAATATGTGATTTGACAATCCTGATAAGTTCTAATAAGTTCTCTAAAAAGTTAAAACTCACGTTCAATATCATTCACTGAAGGGAAGAAAGATAATTAACAGAAAATATAATCAGTTTACTTTTTTCTTCTTCTTTATTTTTTTTCCCTTGTTTCTATATTGCTGCCTCTATTGCTATCTTTGAAGTTTCTCTCTTCGACGTTTTTATTTTCCTCTATCATCTAAAAGAAACTAACTTTCTTCACTCTATCTAAACTGTTCACTCGAAAATGGTTATCGGTCAATCTCCCTTATATTTATTTGATTATCTGGCACACGATAAGTAAACACAGGATTTTATGGCTTTGGACGGTGATTTACAATCACTGCTGGGCTACTTAAATTTACAAATCCAAGTTCCTCAATCATTTCATCATAATCTAATATTTTCTTTGGTTTCTCCTTAATTTAAACATTATTTTGCTTAAAGTTATCTTCCTAATGAGAGAAAATCAGACGACTGTCTTATTCATGTTTGATAGCATACTCTAGTGATTATTTTTTCGTCATCTTTAATAAGTTTTTCTCTATTCTTGGTTTTTCATTCATAGATTAATTTTAAGATAAGCTAAGCTTAGTTTGTCTTGAATTATTTGTTTTTTCAGTTCTATCCTTCATCCTATCCCTTAACTCTTTCTCTTCTTATTTAGGTATTTCCTTTAAAAGTTACTTAGGTAAGGGATCCACCTTGTCAGATTTCTTTTTAATTAATGGCTATTGATCACTAACTTCTGCTAAATCTTTTAAGATCACTTTACTTTCGAAGAAAGCAAATAGTATTTATGGATACTTATTTTTAAGAATTGGATAACGCAGATAAATGGGCTCAGATCCCTTTTTGACTCTGACAAAAAAGATGGCCGGAATGCCGCTTTTTGCGATTTTTCTGTTAGAACCCTCAAGTGGAAAAATCTTTATGACTCCCACATATTGATTTTTTTGTTCCTCTTCTTTCATCGATGGAAAATATTATCAAAATGCGCTCCTTGATTAGATACTAAAAGATATTGACTAATTTATACATTTAGGCATAGAAAATCACCTGAAATAACTTCTGGAAAATAATTAATATTTTCTCTTTATCCATTTTGTTGTCCTAGATATATAAAAGTATTGAAAGATAGCTCAATATCTGATTTTGGCATGTTGAAGTCGAATTCAATATATTTCTATTGAATATAAATAATAAATAACTTTGGTAATATACTTCCTAAGACAGCCGTTCAAGACTTTAAGATGTTTATTAGAAGTAATACAATTATTATCGTATTTATTTTAAAAAATAATATAAATAAATGCAACAAAAATGGTTTTTCCTTGATAGTCAAACACGTAAAAGATAAATAAACGAATTCTTAATTGTCCTTATAGTGCGGTTTTATACAATTTTAATTTAAAATTTGAAATATTTCATTTATGCGGAAAAAATATTATTAGGCGGATACTAATTTGATGAACGAAAAAGATTACGAATCTTCCAAGATGGAAGTCAACTCATAAAACAATTAAGCTGAGACCATATTTCTTTAAAAAACAATACAAGAAAGTCAGCCTAAAATGGAAATACAGTAAAATTATTCACTCAAAGTTCTTACCAAAAATCACAAAAATTGTTGTAAAAAACCCCAAAAGAGAAAAGTCATCTAAAAATAAGTAAATTATGCTTCGTATGCTAATTTGATTAAAATTACAGTTTGGAAATCAAAAAGATTACAATAAAAGAGAAACAATCTGGAAAATCAATTTAAAATCAATGCTAAAAATGCTGAAGTTGCTTAGCTTTAAAAAAATCGACCAATGTGCCCACTGACTAAACTGAACTGTTTTTCTCAGAAGAAGAGCCTTGGAAATAGAGTCGGTAAGCAAAAGGATCAAATGAGTTACATTGTGTTCAACTCCATAGAGGACTATTTTTTATGATTTGTATTACTAGTTGGTCTTTATTTACTTTTTGCAATCATTTAATGGCATTAAAGATAAATATAATATAATCAAAAGATTGGTTGTTTATCAGTCAATATTGGCTGAAAAACTAGTCGATTTCGAAAATCAGAATGACTTCTAACTCGTTAATCGTGGGCTTGAGAAAAGAAAATATCCACATGTCATAAACTTTACTTGTAGTTGCAATTTCAAAAAATACAATGAATCAATTTGAGAATTTATCATGATGTACTTTGATACAATTGTGGATTTTATGTCCTACGAGCTATGATTGGAGCACAGGGAATATAAGACAGAATATAAAGAGATGATGTCTTTAACTTAGAAATGAGATCCGAGATAGCACGACCAATCATAACTATACATCATAATTTGCCCTTTAAACGGATTCAGTTCGAGCAGAACACGCTTTGGAGAATATCTTAAAAGCAGAACTAAGTTAAATTTCTCTTTAAAAAGAGTCGTTATAAAGTTCCTCCCTAAAATAATAAAAATCGATATTTCTGCAAATGTATTTATTAAAAGGAACATTTGAATTATGGAATTCTCTCCAACAATGATTATCATAAAGATGATTATAAAGATAAAATCTTTGAAATATTAATGCGAATTATTTTGACTAACCTCACTTGATATATATATACAATTTGAAGTCAATTGTAAATCATAGTTTCCATTGAATATCTTCAGCATCCCATTGCAACGATAAAATACGAAAAGGATCTGATTAATCTACAAAATAAAGTGGCCTTAACATTCATACTTCTCCTCTTTTGTCAGTTATCCTCAATAATACTTTGATAAAAAAACAATATGTATAAAGTAATTCACTATGAAGAAAAAAGAGATGAAATAGTATGCAAAGAGCAAATTGTTGACTATAGAAGAAAATGAACAAAACTAACTAAAATATTTAAAATGTTAATATTTCATACAAATTTATTAAATCAATGGAGGTGGTGGAAGAAAAAACAAGTTCATTTGAAGAACCATAGAATGGCAATGAAGTTAATAATATCTCAATCTGCCAACAAGAAAAAGAATAGGAAGAAAACAAAGAGAAAATTCCAGATAACACAGTTCCACATGAATAAAATTCCTAATTGAAAGAATCCTTCTAATATGGATATTCTCTTTTTAGAGACTAGCAATCAAACAATATAGGATAAGTAGTGTTGAATTTACATGACGAAGAAGAAATTTTAAAGGAATGCCAAAAAATTGACAGCATTAATACAACTTAATAAAATATAAACGCTCTAATTTAAGAAGAAAATTCATTGACTTTTTTGCTTTGGTCACTGAGTAGCAAAGGTCTATTGACCATTTAATTTATTGAATCCATTGAAAAAGTTTTTATAAAAAAGATGATCCAACTTCATCAATAAGGTCGACTGAAGGATATTGATGATAATATGAGAATGGTCTTATGCCTACTAACCGACTTACAATTCCTCAGATATCCGCAGATGTAGTTTTAACCTTCATTTCTAATCAAGGAGTAAGATCCGCACAAAGACAATCACGAAAACTAACTTAATCTCCAGAAGGTCAACGATAAATTACTCCCGAAATAATCATATAATGGCGATCTCAAGCGCAAAGAAATACAGTCTCAATAATTGACTATAAATTAGGGTCCTCATAAGCATTCAAATATTACTTCAAAAGCCCACACAAAATTTTTTTTCTTCTTGAATAAATCAATGGAAAGATTAAAAGTAAAGAAATTAATAATATAAGTTTGCATTAAAAATCAAGCATGGCCATTAAGATTCTGTTTAATAGATTTTTTTCGCAGATTAATAGCAATAAAATCTTTTTTTCCATCATTATTTCCGTCAATAGTAAATCAGTTTAAGATTATTATTGGTGAATTTAGCCTAAAAAAAACATAAAAATTACATTAAAATTATGCTAAATAGATATTAACCTCCAGATATTTAAAATGCCTTAAAATCTATTCTGAAAGTGATGACATTTTAGAGGCTGCACAATGTATTTATAGTATTTCCATAAAAAAATCTATAAAATAAAAAATAAGTAAATTGATGCATGATCAAATGGTTCTGAGTGCTAAGGCCTCAGCGTGGTAATAATAAATATATAGTAATTACGAAAGTACAAATGAAAAGAAACTATCAAAATCATTGTAGAGAAATTCCATGGAATAAAATACAATGAAACTAAAATATTCATCAAAAGAAAAATAAATAAATATTTCATAGAAAATATTCCAAAAAACTAAATTTCTTTGGAATCCAATTATAAGGCCTAAGTATTTCAATCTTTAAAATTTATCAGCAAATCATATACAATTTGATTAGGCCATCCATCCATAGTTGAACCTTGATAAATCTGAATGATAGGCTAAATTGCATATTAAAATTAGCAACCAATTAATACCTATTCAAATATAATCAAAGCTAATTATTCTAAAGTTTTAATTTACATATTTATGATTCTCATTAGAAAAATATAATAATAATAAAATAATATCTCATACCAATGGTAAAAATCTCCAAAGAGAATTTTAAAAAGGAGATTTAACTCCAATAGAGTAGTAAAACTTTTATTATATTGTAAAAGATTGAGGTTGATTAATTAATCATGTTTTTGCATACAAATTCATAGAAGCTAAAATTTAACTCTATTTTTATGCCTACAATTTCCGAGCTTTGCGTTTCATCTAAACTTGATAGTCCTAAAACAAGAGTATTTTAGTTCCAAAACTGCTTAGTCTTGATTTTTTATAAAGTTATTATGCAGCTGTTAAAATATCATCATTTTCAGTATAAACTTTCATGCAATTTTAATATCGAAGAGTTAGAGTTTTTTTTGCATATTTTTACACTTCATTCTTTGTTTCCGATAAATTGAATTCTTAAAGAACTCTCAAGAATTATTTTGAAATTTTATCAAAATAATGAGGAAAAAAGTTCTTTATTGCTATTAATTTGTTTAGAAAGGATGTAGCACTGTGGACTGAACTATGACCCGATGTCCATACTTTTATTGATTTACAAAATGGTTTCACTATATCTTCAACGTTTAATCTTTTCATCGAAATATTTAAAAACTCAGAACACAATTGATAGCCTTTATGACGGATAAATTATTTGCTCATTTTTCTTTAATTATTTATCGAGAATTGCTTAAAAATTATTTCTTTGCGCTTGAGATCGCCATTATATGATTATTTCGGGAGTAATTTATCGTTGACCTTCTGGAGATTAAGTTAGTTTTCGTGATTGTCTTTGTGCGGATCTTACTCCTTGATTAGAAATGAAGGTTAAAACTACATCTGCGGATATCTGAGGAAGTGTAAATCAGTGAGCTTGCTCAAAACCATTCTCATCTTATCGTCAAGTAGATTCTTTTGATCCATTTTAATAAATTCTTCAATAAAACCTTGTTAAAGATCTTGTATATCTTAATTATTTAAAAGACCTTTGCTGGCTATAACATATAAGATCGCCTATATTGAGTTTGCTGAGTTACTTTTTATTTTTAAGGAGCCATCAGACGTATTGTAGGCCCTCGTTACCTATTACTATTTCACTTCGAGTTTGACCTATATCTTTGTTTACAATTCCTCAACTTCATTTTATTTTAGTTACTTCTGCATCTATCAATTCAATAAATAATAAATAATGAAAAACCGAATATTTTTGTCAACTCTTCAATTTAGATTTAATTGTTTTGCTAACTTTATATTTAATTAGATTTATTAATATTTTTATTATAATCTTAATAATTAAACTCCACATATTTTATAATAATGGGAAAATTCATGCTTCAACGAGCAGCAAAGTACCTTCGCCCCCATCCCCGTCCCAGTCCTAGTCCCGGTCCTCGTCACCATGCCCACCAGATTAATTACACCGTTATATTGACAGTTCTGGTGGTAATTATCTTGATCATGATCATGATGCTTTGAACAAACAAATTATTCAAATATTTCAAACAATTTATGTATTCAGCCTTTCCCCAGCCCCAGTCGTTGATGCCCTGAAGAATCTCGTTATTTCCAGACCAAATGGTAAGTGCAGGATAGTTTCTCGCTCTCCTGATTTGCTGCTTGATTTCCTCTTAAACGTTCAGGAGGAATTTCTCAGTTGAAGGATAGATGCTATCGCTGAACATGAAATCATAGAAGAGCATAATCCCCTTTCGAGAAGCAAGCTATAGAAATTTATCAGATTCATACTGACCTCCGCCCCATACTCTCAGCATATTAAAGTGGGAGTCTACAGCTGCGTCTAGCAGAGCCTCAATTGTATTTGCTGGAGTGTAGGAAGGATTTTACAAGCGAGGGTAGAACATATCTGGAGGCACATAGTTCGCTCCCTTACAGTACACTGAGTATCCATTGATCTTGATTTAGAATTTTTTGTTGCTTTTATCCATCTCTACGATACGGATGCCGTAAGGGATCTTCTTTTCATCGACCTTAGTATCGGAGTCTAGCCTTACGAGAGCCACAACAAAATCGTAGATATACGGCTTTCCAATGCCATTGGGCCACCATAATTCAGGATTCTCAATCCGTAGGTTATAGTAGCTGTATTTTTCTTTGGCTGGGAATCCCGCAATTTATTTACCATCTAAGTAGATTTTGTACTAATAGGAGGCTTCCAGTTCTTTTCCATTCTCCAAAGCCACTGCAAAGTTGAGACTAGCTGTCTCCTTGGAGATGGAGCGAGTTCTAACCCATACATAGTCAATTTTGGTTTACTCAAAGGACTATAGATAGACTCTTTTCCAGATTCCGAGGGTATTCAGATACGGGGCCCAATCCCACGAATACTGATAGCAGGCTTTTCTGGTATGAGCGTACTGGAAGGGCATGACATTGAGCCTTTGATTTTCAGCGTCGACGGGATTAGTTGAATTGATGATTACTTATAACAAATTATCGCCCTTTTTTAAAACTTGCTTGACGCTAACAACATACTTTCGGAAGGCATTTTCTGTCGAAAGGATTTTTATGCTATTTAGGTAGATATCAGAGTAAGTGTCGATGCCCTCAAAGACCAACTGCTGATGAGAATACTCGAGGATATTATCATCCACATTGATAGTGACAGAGTATCGAGCAGAACAGTCGGAGACCCATTTTACTTTTGGATAATTTTATTTTATGAACGGATCTGGGATATCTTTGGCTGTAAGGAGGTCGAGATGGATGGTGGTCGGGATGGATGTTTTGTATGTCTTTGATTTAATGCCTAAAAAATTTACTGAGGACCGTTGACAAGATTCTAGATTCTAGATTCTGAACGATGAGAATATTTATGAATAAGCTCATTCTATTTAATTATTTTGTAGCGGTTTTCTTTTTTACAAGGCTATATTAAAAGTAAATTTTGGTACCAAGTATAATATGATTTAACAGTACTGGCGGCATAACTGAGTTATGATATTTTAATATTAAGATTATATGATAATTATTTATCTTTCATCATTGGCTTCTAACGATGACGTTGCTGTCTTGCGTATAAACTTCTCTGTAACTACGGAATATAAGTCCATCCTTGAGCTTGGTGAGGCCATCTGAATGCTGGACTACAACTTTCACGGGATGTCCTGGTAAAAGATCAAAGTAGTTATTGCTCAATCTCAAATAAGTCTGTGAATGGCTAATAAAAAGATTTTTAACCACTGGCCCATTTGCTGTTACAGTAAATTCGTTAAAATCTGGGTGATATTCGACTGTAATTTCCGCCTGAACAAGATTTAAATCCTTGAATCGACCATTGAAATGAGTACTGCTCATTGTTTCTTACTTCCCTGCAACTATTTCTGTATAGATCACAACTTCGTTTTTATTTTGCCCTTTATAGTCTTCGTCTGATACGGTGTGAACAAGTTGCACTTCATTAGGGGCCAAAACTACAGCCATCTCAATTTTGTTAATTAGGGAACCATCTAATTTAACAAATTAGATAAGCACATACGTATTCACTTCATAGAGCTTGTCGTTGATCGCACTAATCTTGTCATTTTGAGTAAATATGGAGACATCAGGGTATAATCGTTTGGCCATAAATTGAAGAGGCTTCCATCGGCCTAAGTAGTCGATGCTTGACCATGAAATTGCAGGCCAAGCATCATTGAATTGCCAATAGAGTGTACCATAACTATTTGGCTTGGCGATTCTTTGAGCTTTAATGGCAACTTCGATGGCATAGGCTTGCAAAAGACCACTCTGATAAGTTTAAAGCTCAAAGTTAACAGAATTTCTCATATAGCTATTCATATAGCTTCGAAGGGTAGTAAATCGCGAATTATGCCTTTCGTGCAAAAGCATCGAATTTGATTCATAAGCCGGCTTTGGAGTCATTGTCTCAATCAGTGTTTCCCAAACAGGCAGGCCCTGAGTACCAAATTAACTATTAAATTTGCCAATATTCTGGATATAGGACTAGAACTCAGCACCTCCAGCCCAAACTCCCCAATAATGCGAATCTCCTCCCCTATCAAGCCCGTAGTTACCCACTCCGTAGACGGGAGATGAAGGGATATATGGAATATAGGGACTCTCATACTCTATGATCTTAGGAATCAGTATTTCGAACAATCTGTGATAGTCTTCTTTGTATTCAGCCTTTCCCCAGCCCCAGTCGTTGATGCCCTGAAGAATCTCGTTATTTCCAGACCAAATGGTAAGTGCAGGATAGTTTCTCGCTCTCCTGA
>Ga0302280_1002564_pt1 | contig 13782 bp, 11 predicted proteins | sample III_Fen_E1_1_FD_198771 | JGI IMG/M metagenome (GOLD analysis project Ga0302280, IMG submission 198771) | Peat permafrost microbial communities from Stordalen Mire near Abisko, Sweden - III_Fen_E1_1 | ecosystem: Environmental > Terrestrial > Soil > Wetlands > Permafrost | place: Sweden: Abisko...
ACACGCCTGAAATACTCGGAATTCTTCACGAACAGTCCGCCAAAAAAGGTTCGCCTCATTGGTGGACACACTTAAAAAGCCTTTCTGATAAATCGCGAGAAGATGCCCTTGAGTACGCGAGGAATACTTTGAACGATAAGGAGGTTCCAACTAAGAAATAGTTTTGAGTTATTAAAAATTAAAAGGAGAAAGAAATGAGCTTGAAAATTAGTATTACCAGAATGTACCCATACGAAAGTGAACATACGCAGGCATTTTTTGACGTGAAAGTAGCCATAGCCGGTTATGAGTTCAGCTTCAACGACTTGACTTTGGTTAAGAAGAAAGAAGGGACAGGTTTATTTATGGGATTTCCGTCTCGTCCAGGCAAAAAGGAAGGAGATTATTTTCACTTCTGCAACGCTAACAAAAAAGCCAAGGATGAAATCGAAAAAGTTGCCATAGCTGAGTTTAAGAAAAAGTCAAAAGGTAATGAGACGGCTTAAGTTAAAAACGAAGACTTGTTGTTGGAGGGACACATGGCAGAACGTAGAAATAACGACCGCAGACATCTTAAACAAGATTATTTAATGACCGACAGCCAAGTAGCCGAAATGGCTAAAGTTCCAATTAGAACTGTTCGATATTGGCGGTGTGCAGGAATTCTGCCATCCGTCAAAGTCGGTCGTCATCCGAGGGTGTGGTGTTCTGTATTTCAAAAGCTATTTCATAGACCTGATGCAAATGGGTCTTGGGAATTAGTGGCCGGTTCTGATAAAATGCCTACTGTTAGGGACGTTAGGGGGAGGCATTGAGTAAACCTAATGTTCACGGTTTGCCGCAGCATTTGAGAAAGGATGTTGGGGGCTATTTTCTGGATTATTTTGTTCAGGAAAATGGTTTAAAGACGAGAAAAAGGGTTCGGTTGGGACAAATTCCTTTGCCACAAGCAAAGAGGATTTTGGCCCAGCACATGCAAGCCATCGTTGAAAATAAGTATCTGGCACCTGAGAAGCCGGTTATTACTTTTAGCGAGGCGGCAGATTCGTTTATGGCTTATTCAAGATCGAGGAAAAAGACTTTCCACAGGGATGGTGAAATTGTGGAGTGTCTCAAGTCTTATTTTGGAAACCGATCTCTGGAAAGCTTTACGGTGGACCAAGTTGAAAAATATATGGTTTTCAGGCGTGATCAAAGAAGGCAAGCGGGGAAAAGAGATTTAGCTGGCGCAACCCTTAATCGGGACGCGGCCTGTTTAAAAACTATTATCCGCAGGGCCGTCTTAAACAGGCAACTTGACAGGAATCCAATTGAGGGGCTTAAGGCCTTCAAAGAGTTTTCAAGGTCAAGAACCTTGACGCCTGAGGAATACAGAAGGCTTCTTTCGTGTTGTTCGTTTCATTTGAAGCCTATAGTTGAATTGGCTTATGTGACGGCAATGAGAAAGGGAGAGATATTAAGGCTAAGGTGGGATCAGGTGGATTTAAAGAACAAGATTATTGTTCTTGAGGCCGCCGACACTAAAACCCTTGAAAAACGGGAAGTGCCTTTGGACGCTCTACTAATAGAGGCGTTCCATCGAAGACCCCGAACTCTTGGAAGCAAATTTGTATTTACTATAAAAGGAAAACCAGTAGCGGATACCAAGACAGCTTTCAGAGGTGCCTGTAAGAGAGCCGGGATTAAAGATTTCCGGTTTCACGACTTAAGGCACTGTGGTATTACCAACATGAGGAAAGCTGGTGTCCCAGATAACGTCATCATGAGCATCAGCGGTCATAAGACGACCGCAATGTTTAGGCGTTATGATGCAGTGGATCGGGCGGATCGCCAGAGTGCCATTGAAAAGATTCGGTTGAATGACACGTATATGACAAAAGCGAGTTCGTCGGATTTAGTTGGGCAGATGAAGTGATGAAAAGTATTGATTCTAAATGGTTTTTTCGATGATGCTTGGGTTGATAAGCTGATTGAGTGTGCTACTCTTAATCAGCGGGTCGCAGGTTCGAGCCCTGCATCACCCACCATTTTTTCTTCCTGTGATGATGAAAGAAATCCCTTCTATGGTTAACCGCTCTTCCAACCACGCCAGTAAAAAATTTGTTTCAGTCGTTGTTTTTATTGAACGACCTTTAAGTTTGTCAGATCCCATTTTAATGCTTCTCAAATCGAGTTATCCAAAATCAAAAATTGAAGTTTTTTTCGCTGGGAAAAGCACTCATAAACCCGCAAATGAAATTTATAAGCAATTTCTCGGGCAATTTAAATCGGTGAAAACCGTTAAGATTAAGTCTGATGAATCCCTTTATTCTGAAGTATTGGCTTTCACCAAAGGAGAAATTTGCTTGTTTACCAGCAGTGACTGCTCTCCGGATCCTCAGTGGGTTAAACGAATGGATCAAACTTTTCTTGGAAATGATCTTATCGGAATGGTATTGGGAGGAATTCAGCAGAGGCGGGTAGATTTTCATAATAAAGTTGAGCAATATTGCGAGCAAATTGGATGGGGGTCAACCGGCGAAATATTGGGGAGGGGAAGCGACTATTTAACTTCAACCAAGGTAGAGATTTTTGAGGATAAGGAAATTAATCGAATTCTCCCGCTGCTGAAGCCAGTGAATATGGCCGTCAGGCGCTCTCTTTTGCTGAAGCTTTCTAAAAATTTTACTGTATTGGACATTCTTGAAAAATTAAGAGATGAAAAGTTGAATTTTTTTTACAATCCTGAAGCTGAAATAGAACGATTTCACTCAATGGATTTTAAGGAGCTCAAAAAAGAGATTGAAGTTGGAATTGTCAAAAAAACAGCGTGGTTGTCCAGAAATTCTAAAAGAATTGACATTCAAGTTCAATTTTTTGGCAGACAAGAGTGGTTTCTGCCCTTTTGGGTTTCTATTAATGTTTCTTGGGATGATTTTCATTGGTTAAACTTGTTTGGTGTTTTGGTTTTAATGGAATGTTTTACAAAAGGTTTTTCGGCGCATTTTGGAGAAGGTTTTTGGTTTAATGATGAAGTTCTTTTACTGGTTAGCGCTTTCGGATTTTTCCTATTTAAATACTTTCTGCCCGTACTTAAAATTCAACCTTGGTCCGACTTCATCCTATGGTGTTGGATAAGGTACCGCACCAATATGTCGATGTTTTTGAGAGGGTTGTGGACGGGTTTAAAATTTAAGTGTTTCTATTGGGGGGAAAGCTGGTAGAATTTTGGCCCCTAACAAAAAGTACCCAGTTGAAAGGAAATTTGGTTTCAATGCGGATTATTTGCCACGCTTTTACCATACTTCAAATGATTAAAACCAAGGCAAAAGCCCCTTGGTTGACAGCCCCTAGTGCCCATGTTATAAAAACGAAGAGGATGTTTTTTGGTTGTGGAGCCGGAAGGAGCAGCCTGTGGTTGGGATAATGACGCTCAAAGTCGCTGCTAAAAGTAATCCTTCCACTGTGGCTGGCGCTATAGCCAATAATGTACGTGATGGGAAAAGTGTTGAGATTGTGGCGATGGGACCGGAAAGTATTAACAACACTGTTAAAGCGATCGCGATCGCTCGGGGTTTTTTAAAGGGCGATGGTTTGGACGCCAACTTCAAACCTGAGTTTATTCATTTAACGATTGATGGTGAGAAAAAAAGCGCAATTAAGTTTTTTCTTTTTGTTGAAAAGAACGTTTAGTTTTTAGTTTGAAACATGAACCCCAGTTCAGATTATGGACTGGGGTTTCTTTTTTATAGGTTTCTGGGCGAATAGCTCAGCTGGTTAGAGCACCTGCTTTACACGCAGGGGGTCACAGGTTCAAATCCTGTTTCGCCCACCATTTGTCAGCATGGGTTGGGCTTGTTTTTTTGAGCATTTTGTATAAAATTGCCGCTCTAGTTTGCGTTAAGGCGGTTGGTTTAAATCTGGGGACGTAGCTCAGCTGGGAGAGCACTTCCATGGCATGGAAGGGGTCGTGGGTTCGATCCCCATCGTCTCCACCATTTTTACTCCAACGGTTAAAGAATAGCTGCCCGCCTTTCGGCGGGCTTTTTTGTTTCGGCTAATGAGGCCTTTTATGCAACAAAGCCATTCTGAAGACGCCCCAAAAGGTATTTGGTTTTTTTATTTTTGGTTCCTTTCCTGCCTGACCCTTTATTTTTTTGAAATACCACTTCATCCTTTCATCGATTTTCAAAACCTGATTTTTTCTTTTCAAAACTGCTTATGGAACTGGAATCAGGTTTTTCAGATCACTGGTTCTCATTTATTAGTTATTTGTGTCAGTCAGGTTTATTTAATACTTTTTCTGGGAACCGGGGAATTTGTTTTAGAAATGATGGTTGGGTTGGATTTTTTGTTGGTAGAAGTTTGGGTCTGGTCTTTGGCTTTAGGTTTTGTTTTTTGGGGGTTATTAGCGGAGAGTTTGGCTTTTTCAGGGGTTTTTTATTCGATTGTGTTAAAAGTTCTAAGCGGGCTGGGCTTGGTTTTACTTTTAATCAAAAATCCTCGGCGTTTAGTGAGTCGATGTTGGCCGTTTGAGCGGTTACAAGGTTTTAGCTGGCCTTGGGTTATCGTCATAACAGTTCTATTCATTTTAACTATGTCTAACTTAGTAGCGCCTGAGATGAGCTGGGACGCCATCACTTATCAATTGGTTTTACCCCATTATTACATGAATCACCATAGTTTTTATCCAGTGATTGGTATGGTTCCGTCCCATTATCCCGCTTTGGGTCAGATGTTTTTTTCGTGGGGATTGGCCTGGGGTGACGATTCTATTGCGCGATCTTTTTGTTTTTTTGCCCATTGGGGGACGGCTTTGGTCCTTGTAGCTTTGGGAACGAGGTTGATTTCGGGAAGAGCCGGTTGGTATGCGGCCGTCTTTTATTTTTTCTTCCCCTACCTCAATATTTATTCAACTCGGGGCTATGTGGATCTTTTTGAGGGGTTTTATGCCACCCTGGGGTTGGGAACACTGGCTTTGGTGATTTTAGACCGTGTCCATGTTGAAAACAAACAACAGGATAAGAGTGTTTTCTTTTTAGCCGCGTTTGCCTTAGGCACGATTTGGGCTATTAAGTACAACGCAATGGCTTATGGTTTGGCCGCGTTCTTTATTTTGGTTTGGAATTTTAGGCGAATAAAAAGCAAATTATTTTATGGAGTGTGGTTAATCTTCTTTCCGCTTTTCTTTTTCATACCCTGGGCATTGAAGAGTTGGGAATATGTTCATAACCCGGTTTATCCTTATCTTGCGGATTGGTTCCATTCCTTTGAATGGACTGAATTTGATCAAAGAATTTCAGATATTAAGTTTCCCACGGAAGGATTAAAAGGCATTATTCGATTACCGGTTATCTTGTGGGAGATTTTTTTTAACCGTTATAGCGGAGCGCCCAATGAAGAAGTGGGGTTGGCGATTTTGGTTTTCAGTCCACTTCTCTTGATGAAAGGTTTGAATAAAAAGAGCGTTGGTGTCATCGGTTTGGCTGTGGGGATTCCTTTTCTTTTTTGGCTTGTGACCAGTCATCAGCTTCGTTTGATAACGCCCGTGATCGCTTTGGCTTCTTTAATTATCGCTCTTGGTTTTGAGCAGGCACTTCAAAACTGGAAGACTCAGGTTAAATGGCTGTCTCGGCTGCCGCTGATTTTAGCCTGGGTTGCGGTTTTTTATCTTTTTCAGGGTCTCTTAGAACAACCCAATCCTTTCGCCCATTTTTTAGGTCTTCAAACGAGGGATCAGTTTTTGAATCAAGTGATGAGGCCGATGGGCTATGTTGATCTCAATACTTATTTAAACAAAAGTCTCCCGAGTGACGCAAAAGTTTTAATTTTAGGTCAACAAAACGGTTATTACCTTAAACGGGAAAATCTTTATGATTTTGACTTTACCTTTCCGGTTTTAAAAGAGTGGGCGGATCGATCGAAAAGTCCTGAAGAACTTTATAGATGGTTTTTGAAAAATAATTTCAGCTATCTTTTGTATAACTCCAATGGAATGATGGCGTCGGCCGTTCAAGCTGAGGATTTGGGATTCGAAAGATACGATTGGAGTCCATCCGAACTTCATAATTACGAACAGTTTTTTCTGAAATACACTCAAAAAATCCCTATTCCCATCGCAAATGGTTATTCGCTCTATCGTGTTGCTCCTCGCCCGGGATTTTCAACATTTCCCGATTTTCTGCCTGGAACAGAAAAGTATTATTTGGATGATATGGTTCGGTCAATGGGTCTCAAAAGGGCTTCGGGTATTTTCGGTGTATCCCTTCAGTCGGGTATTTATGAAAAGGCTTATGACTCGGTATCGAAACAACATCCCGAATTAGGTTATCCCTCTTTTCAGTCGGCTCTCGCGGAACTGGCTGACGGTGGCAAAGGAGGAGATGTGTTAAAAAGGGGACAGCTGGGTTTGAACCGCAATGGCGATCAAGCCAGTTTTCTGGCTTTGAAAGCGGACATTTTACTCGAAAAGGGAAAAATTCACGCGGCGATACCCTTTTTAGAAGAAGCTCAATTATTCAGTCCGGAAAAGGATGACGTCGCTAGAAATTTGGCGGTCGCTTACTATAATGAACATCACTTGGAACGGGCAGTTCAAGAAGCGCAGCGGGCGTTGGATTTAGCCCCCTCCTCGGTTGATTATCAAAAGCTACTGGCGCAATTAGAGACACTTGAACAAAACCACTGAAACGACTGAATGGACGGCCATGAGAACGCGCGAAGAACTGGAAAATATTGAAGAGCAATTTCTGGCCCCTTATGCCCAGTCTTCTAAAGCCAGCAAGGGCCGTCAAAATCCGGAACCGGAGCATGCTTACCGGACGATTTTTCAAAGAGACAGGGACAGGGTCATTCATTCGTCCGCTTTTCGCCGCCTTCAATATAAAACCCAGGTTTTTGTTAATCATGAAGGGGATTATTACCGTACCCGGATCACTCATACCCTGGAAGTGGCGCAGATCGCCGGTTCCATCGCGAGGGCTTTGAGACTCAATCAGGATTTGACTGAGGCGGTGGCCTTGGCTCACGATTTGGGACACACTCCCTTTGGTCATAGCGGTGAAAAAGTCATGAATGAACTCATGAAAGATGACGGCGGGTTTGAGCACAACGCTCAAAGTTATCGAATCGTGACCTATCTAGAAGACCATTATCCTTTATTTCAGGGACTCAACCTTTCCTATGAGGTTCTAGAGGGTGTGGATAAACACAGAACCCGTTATGACCGGCCGGGAGGCGACGGGGAACAATATACGCTGGAAGCGCAAATTGTTGATTTGGCCGATGAGACCGCCTATACGTCCCATGATATTGATGATGGATTGACCTCCGGGCTTTTAACCTTTGAGGGGCTCAGTGAAGTGCCGCTTTGGAAACGCAACTTTGACAAAGCCAAAAGCCATTACCCCCATCTGGACCGGAATAAGATTAAATACCAGACCGTCCGGCAAATTATTGATGAGCTGGTCACTGACATACTGAGCCACACATCGGAAAGAATTAAAAAATTTAACATCAAAACCGTAGAAGATGTCCGTCGCTGTTCCGAAGAATTGGCGGCCTTTTCGGATGAAAGCCGCAAGGATTTTTTGGCGATGAAGAAATACCTTTTTGACAATATGTACCGTCATCCCCGGGTAACTCGTATGGAAACCAAAGTCGCCAAAGTGATTCAGGAGCTATTTCATTTGTATGAATCGAATCCTGACATTCTTCCCCACACTCCCCGCGAGAAAATTAAGAACAAGATAGAGCCGGTCCGCCGGGTCATTTGCGACTATATCGCAGGGATGACCGACCGGTACGCTATCGAAGAATTTGAGAAGCTGACCGAGCCTTCGCTGAGGGTATAAAAGGCCCAAAGAGGGCAGGTTGACAGTCACTTTTTTAGACATTAAGATGGTTTTCTTGAGTCTTCGTGAAATTCCTCACGGGGACTTTTTTCATTTTGAGGACAAATGAGGGCTTCATGCAAACCTTCCGGATTATTCAAAACGGTGAAGATTATCTCCTGCCGGTTTATAACCGTCAAAAGATTGTCCTCATGCGCGGTGATGGAACCTATATATATGATTCCGAGCGGACGGTTTATCTCGACTTTTTTTCAGGTATCGCGGTCAATGGTTTGGGCCAGGCTTGTCCTGAGGTGGTCAGCGCGATTACTGAAATGGTCCACAAACTGGGGCATGTTTCCAACTACTATTACAACGAGCCTAATGTTCGTTTAGCCAAACTTTTGTGCGATATTTCTTTCGCTCAAAAGGTTTTCTTTTGCAATTCAGGCGCTGAGGCGGTTGAAGCTTCTTTGAAGATTGCCCGCAAATACTTTCATCGGCTGGGCCAAGATCGCGATGAAATCATCAGCTTTCATAACTCCTTCCACGGTAGAACCTATGGCGCTCTGTCTGTCACGGGTCAACCCAAGTATCAGGAAGGGTTTGGCCCGATGTTGCCGGGTATCAAATTCGCTACCTATAATGACATTAATAGCGTGACAGAACTTATCAACGATAAAACCGCCGCGGTTTTGATAGAAACCATTCAGTGCGAAGGCGGTATTCATCCGGCGGACCCTCGTTTTTTGAAAGAACTCAGGGATTTAACTCGCGAGAACGGCATTCTTTTGATCCTGGATGAGGTTCAAACAGGGCTGGGGCGTACGGGGAAAATGTGGGCTTACGAGCATTATGAAATCGAGCCGGACATCATGACTTCGGCCAAAGCTTTAGGAGCTGGATTGCCCATGGGAGCCATGCTGGTGACCAATCAAGTAGCCCAGGGGTTTAAACCGGGTGATCACGCTTCTACCTTTGGCGGCAATCCCATTGTCAGCGCTGGGGCCATCGCCAACATTGAAACGATTATTTTGAAGGACATTATTCCCAACGCCGCCAAACAAGGGGATTATCTGCGTCAAAGTCTTGAGCAATTGGTTAAAGATTTCCCGCAGCTTTTTACGGAAGTCAGGGGTATGGGATTGGTTCAAGGAGTGCAAATGACCCGGGATGCTTCGCCCCTGGTGCTTAAGTGCGCTCGCGAAGGGCTTTTGGTCGGTTCGGCCCATGAGACTGTACTGAGGTTTCTGCCTCCGCTCATTGTTTCCAGTGAAGAAATTGATTTGGCCATGGAAAAATTACGCAAGGCCATCGCCGCCGAACTCCACGGTTAGGATAAGTTATGTCTAAAACGATCCGCCATTTATTGACGCTGGAAGAACTTTCGAACAAGGAATTGCTCGGTCTTTTGAAGCTGGCTTCCCAGGTCAAAAAAAAACCGGCTAAATATAAGAAAGCTTTAAAGGGACAGGCTTTGGGGATGATCTTTGAAAAAAGCTCGACCCGGACCCGCGTTTCTTTTGAAGTGGGCATGTTTCAATTGGGCGGACACGCTCTTTTTTTGAATTCAAACGATATTCAAATCGGACGGGGTGAAACTATCGCGGACACCGCGCGCGTTTTGTCCCGTTTTGTTCAGGGCATCATGATTCGTACCTTCGCCCATAAAATCGTGGAGGAATTGTCTCAACACGCCACTGTTCCAGTGATCAATGGTTTGACCGACAGCCACCATCCCTGTCAAATCCTGGCGGATTTGCAAACCCTTCTGGAACATTACGGCAAGTTGAAAGGTCTGAAAATTGTTTTTGTGGGTGACGGTAACAATGTTTCTCATAGTCTGATGATTGGTGCGGCGAAAACAGGAGCGCATTTTAAATTGGTCTGCCCCAAGGGTTATGAACCGGACGCGGCAATGTTGGGGAGAGCACAAAAAGAAGCGGCCAAAACGGGAAGCCTGATTGAGGTCGTTCATCAAGTCCAAGGTTCTGTCAAAGCGGCTGACGCGGTTTATACGGACGTTTGGACCAGCATGGGACAAGAGGCTGAAAAGGCTAAAAGGTTGAACGACTTTAAAGGGTTTCAGGTGGACGAAAAACTCATGGCCGAATCACCCAAGGCGGTTTTTTTGCATTGCCTGCCGGCCCACCGGGGTGAGGAAGTTTCAGCCGGGGTGATGGATGGAAATCAATCTTTGGTATTTGATCAGGCGGAAAATCGCCTGCACGCGCAAAAGGCGCTTCTTATTACGCTTATGGGAAAGCTTAATAAGAGTTAGAAGTGAGGAGTTTGTAGTTAGAAGTTGAAGTCGACTTCTAACTCCTAACTTCTAATTCCTCACTCACAGAAAACTTGAAGGGGGCAAAAGTGAATAGTGTAAAGAAAGTTGTCTTAGCGTATTCCGGTGGTTTGGACACCTCCATTATTATTCCCTGGCTGAAAGAGAATTACGGCTGCGAGGTCATCGCCTTTATTTCGGATGTGGGACAGGGCAAAGAAGTGGAACCGGCACGCAAAAAAGCCCTGAAGACCGGCGCCATTAAAGCTTATGTGGCGGACCAGAGAAAAGAATTTTTAGAGGACTATTGTTTCCTCGCCCTGCGCGCCCAGGCCAAGTACGAAGGAATTTATCTTTTGGGAACCTCTTTGGCCAGACCGGCTATCGCCAAGGGTTTGGTGGATGTGGCTCTAAAAGAAGGCGCGGACGCGATTTGTCATGGCGCGACCGGCAAAGGCAACGATCAGGTTCGTTTTGAATTAACCGTGATGGCCTTAGCCCCCCATTTGAAAATTATCGCGCCCTGGAGAGAGTGGGATATTAAGTCCCGCGATGAGGCGATTGATTACGCCGAAAGACACTGCATTGAAATTCCCGTGACCAAAAAACGCCCCTATTCCATGGACGGCAATCTGTGGCATTTAAGCCACGAAGGCGGGGAACTGGAAGATCCCTGGAACGCGCCCACGAAACATGTTTATTTGACGACCAAAGACCCGGCCAGCGCGCCCAAGAAACCATTCAGCCTAATCGTTAATTTTAAAAAAGGTATTCCGGTGGGCCTGAACGGCAAAAAAATGGGGGCCATCGCTTTGGTGGAAAAGCTCAACCAGCTCGGCGCCAATTACGGCGTGGGCCGCATTGACATTGTGGAAAACCGCTTGGTGGGTATGAAGAGCCGCGGCGTTTACGAAGCGCCCGGCGCGACCATCCTTTATGAAGCCCATCGGGCTTTGCAGACACTGACGGTCGAGCGGGATACGCTTCACTTTAGCCAGCTCATGTCGGTTAAATATTCCGAGATGATTTATAACGGCCAATGGTTCGCGCCCCTGCGGGAAAGCATCGAGGCCTTTTTCACCGAAGCTCAGAAAAATGTGACCGGTGATGTTCGGGTGGAATTGAATCCGGGCAGGGTTACCGCCACAGGCATTCGTTCTCCTTATTCGTTGTATCAGGAAGATCTGGCGACTTTTGGCGAGGACGAGGTTTATAACCAAAAAGACGCGGAAGGATTTATCCGCTTATTTGGTCTGCCAATGAAAGTAGTGGGAACTATGAAACGGAAAACCAAATGAAAAAAACCTGGGGCGGACGGTTTCAAAAAGCGACTGATCCTCAAGTCGAGGCTTTTACCGAGTCAATTTCGTTTGACCATCGGTTGGGCCCCTTTGACATTGAGGGGAGTATCGCCCACGTCAAAACCCTGGTGAAAGCCAAATTGCTGACGGCCGCCGAAGGTAAAAAATTGGCGGCGGGACTTCAAAAAGTCAAAAAACTTTTGGCCGATGGAAAATTGCCGCTCGATACCAGTCTCGAAGATATTCACACCGCCGTGGAAAAAGCTTTGACCCGTTTGGTGGGGCCTTTGGGCGGCAAGCTGCACACCGGCCGTTCCCGTAACGATCAAGTCGCCACCGATATGCGTTTATATCTTCGGCACGCTGTTATTCAATCAGTTGAAGCGGCGGTTGGGTTGGTTGAGGTTTTGTCCCGTTTGGCCCTTCAAGAAAAAGACACTCTGATGCCGGGTTATACTCATTTACAGAGAGCCATGCCCATTACCCTGGGTCACCATCTGGCGGCCTATGCTTTTATGCTCATCCGCGACATTGACCGTTATTTAACAACTTGGGATAGGGCGGATGCTTTGCCTCTGGGTTCGGGCGCTTTAGCCGGTACCAACCACAATTTTGACCGTTTTTTTACGGCTAAACAGCTCAAGCTTCATTCGGTTCTTATGAACAGTCTCGACGCCGTTTCCGATAGGGATGTTTATGTCGATTTTCTCTCCGCCTCCTCGACCACCCAAATGCACCTTTCGCGACTTTCAGAAGACCTGATTCTTTGGGCGACCCATGAGTTTGGTTATATCGAAATGGATGACGCTTTCGCCACCGGTTCCAGCTTGATGCCCCAAAAAAAGAACCCCGATGTAGCCGAATTGGTCCGCGGCAAGGCGGGCAGGGTGTTCGCCAATTTGATCGGCCTCCTGACGGTTTTAAAAGGTCTGCCTCTCTCGTATAACCGGGATTTACAGGAAGACAAACATTTTGTCTTTGATTCAGTGGATACGGTTGTCGGATCGCTTAAAACCATGACAGGTTTTCTTTCAACCGTAAAGTTTAACCGGGAGAAAATGGACAAGGAAGCTGATGGGGATTTGACCCTTCTGGCGACTGATTTGGCGGATATTTTGGTAAAAGAAGGCATGCCTTTTCGGCAGGCGCATGAGGTGGTAGGAAAAGTGGTTCGTTATTCCATCGAACGGGGCAAAAGGCTCCAGGATTTAACTTCGGTCGAACTGGCGGTGTTCTCCAAGGGCTTCCCCAAAGAAACAGCGGAAAGTCTTTCAGCTCACTTTTCAGTTCATCAAAAAAGGGCGGTTGGCGGCACATCGCCTAAAAATGTGGCCGCTCAGGCGGCACTGCTCAAACAGCAGGTGGTTTTGATTAAAAAACATTTATCTGAATTGCGAGGCTAATGATGTCCGGATTCCAATTTAAAAACAAACAGTGGTACGCCGACGGAGTCGCTCTTTCGAAAATTGCCGACAAGGTGGGGACACCCGCTTATGTTTACAGCCTTTCCGCTTTTGAGGAACGGTATAAAGAAATTGACCAGGCTTATAAATCCGTTCCGCATTTGGTGGCTTATTCCATGAAAGCCAACGGCAATCTTTCAGTCGTAAGCGCTTTGGCGAAATTGGGGTCGGGTGTGGATGTGGTTTCGGGCGGGGAATTGTTTAAAGCCCGTAAGGCGGGAGTAAAGGCCGACAAGATTATTTTCGCGGGAGTGGGTAAAACCGACGATGAAATCGCCTACGCCTTAAAAGAAGGCATTCGTCATTTTAACGTCGAATCAATCCCTGAAATTTTAGCCATCAACGAAGTGGCGGCCAAACTGCGCCGTATTGCGCCCATCGCCATTCGATTCAATCCGGATGTGGACCCCCATACCCATCACTATATTACGACCGGTAAAAAGGAAACCAAGTTTGGGGTTTACCTGGGCGATGTGGACAAAGTCATGAGAGTGGTTAGGCAATGCAAATCAGTTCAATGGACGGGTGTTCACGCCCATATCGGAAGCCAGATGACGCAAACCGAGCCGGTGGGTAAGGCGGCGAAAGTGATCGAACAATTGGTAGTGCGTTTGCGCAAGGAAGGTTTCTCCATCCATACAGTCAATCTGGGCGGCGGTTATGGTATCGACTATCAGGGCGAAAAGCCTCCAAATGCTTCGCAATACGCGGCGCTGGTTCTTCCGGTGATTAAACGGCTTAACGCCACGCTGGTTTTGGAACCGGGGCGCTTTATTTCGGGTAATTCGGGCGTGCTTTTGTCCCGGGTGACTTATGTCAAACAAAGCGGCTCCAAGACCTTTTACATTTTGGATTCCGGCATGGGCGAGTTGATTCGTCCCTCGTTATACGAAGCTTATCACCGCATCGCTCCGGCTCAGGGTCCGCAAAAGGCCGTGCAAACGGTG
>Ga0302280_1002566_pt1 | contig 13781 bp, 4 predicted proteins | sample III_Fen_E1_1_FD_198771 | JGI IMG/M metagenome (GOLD analysis project Ga0302280, IMG submission 198771) | Peat permafrost microbial communities from Stordalen Mire near Abisko, Sweden - III_Fen_E1_1 | ecosystem: Environmental > Terrestrial > Soil > Wetlands > Permafrost | place: Sweden: Abisko...
CGAGCTCTTACTATCAATAACAATACAATTGTGAATGTCAATGACAACAACAGAAAATTATGGTCTCTCTCGATATTTTCCATAAATTTGTGTTTTTCTATCCCTCTCACACATTATGCTCAACCATCGTCCAGCGGGTCTTGCGATTGACGCCATCCCTGGGCTCTCGGCAAGCGAGGCATATTTTAATCTATCCTCCTTTCTCAATGATATGAAACAGAAAAGAACCAGTAATAGCAACAATGGTATTCAAAAGGACTATATTATTAAAGCTGATATCGATAGATTAATTACTAGAATCCAAACATTATTCGCCAGCATGTTATCGAGTGAAGTGCATTGGATGAATAAAGATATCTTGCCACTTGTTTTAACCGATGACACCAAACATACCATGAAAATTGTCGAATTCCATAACACCACTATGCAACAGGTTCCAGCCGGGGGCACCTCTCGAACATTCAGAAAAAGTGTCACTGAGATAATCTCCAAGAGTGAACGATATGGTATGCACTTTGAATTAGACATGGACGTTCTTGATGTCGCCGAAGGCCAAGATGAGGTATTCGTCAATGTTCGAGTAGTTCTCTCTTCCATGCTTGATGTTCTCTCCAGTGTAGCTTATCGTGCTCTTGTAGATGATGTAACCAGTGAAATCTTTAATAGACAAGCTGAATTGCTTAATGACAAAGCTATGCTTTATCACCTCATTGACGATCAAATTGAAATGTTCGCCATTTGCAACAAACGAAAAATTGGTATTGCCCATATCATCCAAAAATACAGAGTAGAAATGGAACGAGTGGATAAAAAACCAAAGGTTTGCATCATCCCTCCCAAGAAAAGACCATTGCTCATCTCTGGAAGCAGCAGCTTGTACTCTTATGACAAAGCCGGTCAAGAAGGGGTGGATAGATTAATGCACAATGGGGCATTCCAGAAAATTGGCGACATCGAAATCAGGGTTGCCCCGTCTTACTTCAATTCAAGCGGGACAGACGAGAATTCATTTGGGAGATATTGCAGATTAGGGGAACAAGTCATCCTTGATAGCTTCCCTGGAATGGCAGATGAAGGTCAAAGAACTTGGATGATATTCGATGTCACTGTTGATGATCATGTCCGATTAACAGAGGATTCCATTAAGGGAGCTGCTGCTAAACAACAAGGAGCGGCTAATTTCGGGGAAACTTATGTCGCTTTGTGTATCGAAAATAAATCTTACATGGTGAGATACAATAATATCGAACTGAATCTCCAACACGAATTAAATTTCCTCCTTATCAGGCCATTTTGTACTTATAGAATGCAAGATTTGACCATAGTCGCACCCGGTGATGATCTTGGAAACACATTTACTTCTAAAAGATCATGGTGTATTGCCAATGATTCCAATACATTCATGTTTCAAGCCGGGTTTCGTTCATGGGCTGGGACATTTATCAAAGACAGAAAAAGACTCAAAAATGCTAGAAATGCATTTTACGACGGGATTGTCCAAGGTGTAAATGTCAAATTCTTAAATCATAGCTCCATCCAGAGTTTATTCAATGATAACTTTAACACCAATGATTTTCCAGCCGGTTCTATTTATGTTCTCCCATATGTAGTCCCCAAGGGCAGAGCAAGCACAGTGCAATTCCCTGTTCATATCAAAGATGTCATGTTCACCTCTGGTAAAAACCCTTGTTACAACGCAGAGGAAAATGAGTTTGAATTTCCTGGAGCTCATCCACCACCCGACATCCCTGACATTGAGGATCTCAAAAATGAAATCTTTAACCCCAATCATGGATATCAATTGGAAACAGTAAACAAAGGACAAAATTGGGGTGCAATAGTGGTTCTTCCAGGTCCTGGAGAGGAGTTTAATTTAAACCATGCCGATATAGACAGGGTACAAACTCTTTTATGTGACGATATTCATATTCGCAGAGATGTATTAGAACAGAAAGGATTTTGTTCCATGTTTGGATTTGATAGAATTGGAACATGGGATCCTGAAGATAATCATGTTTGTGCTATTGCCCCATATTGTACAAAAGGAAGCTCTGGACATGTATTGAAGAGTGGAGAGATCCATTGGAGCCAAGGAAGGACTCATCATGGCGTGGACGGATGTGGTTCTAAATATGTTAGACAGCATGGTATATCCGTGAACCCCTTTGCTAAAGAATAATCACAAATTTTTTTATGGAGTATGGTACTGTTGATCTTCAGGCTGTTGCATCAATCAATTGCGGCAACGCCTCTCGACAAATCAGCGCTGAGGAATACATGATTCAAAATAAACTTAACAATCCCTCTAGTTTCACCTTAAAAATACCATATCAAGCCACCCTTGTCCCATCTGATAAAATCGCTTTCCAAGGGGAAATCCTCGTTCAAAGAATGGATGGTATGTTTGCAGTCGACTCTCGTAAACCAATCGTGAGAAGTTGCTTAAACGGAATGCCATTCCACTTTGTACCCGATAACACAGAAGCAGAAGATGAAATCAACGTGTTAAGGGTCAAGATCGGCAAAGTATTTAAACAGATGGAGCATAAGTTAAGGGTGGTTGGCTTAAATAAATACACTACCAAACCTGATGAGGATTTAGTTTGTGTCATTGCTGGTCTTATGACTACTAAAAATAACAGCCTCTTTCCCATTGAAAGAGGAGATGTCATCATTGCTGCTCTTCCTAGTGTCACCAGAGGAAAACCCCAAATTACCAATAGCAACACTTCCCCTCATCGTCGCACCATGGAATGCAGACCACTCAATGAAAATACTCTCACTGATATCAGTTACAATGATTGTGAATATTTGTCAGAGATGACCAAAACAAAGGAATTTCAATCTGTATGTCAAATGATGGCATCCTATGCATCATCGTATGTTCTCCGTACTGTCAGGTTCCATTATGCTTCCGATCAGATCAAAGATTTCGTCAGAGAGAATCATGCTGAGGGCACACCGAATTTTAATAACATGTATGGCGGAATTTTCACCAAAGAAATATGCAGCACTGTTAATGAGGTAGATGAAGATATGAGACAACTTATGACGGAATATTTGGGAGATGCTATCCAGAAGAGAATTTCATCGAAAATTGATCAAGGGGGAGGAGGGGTAGAAGCAATGGTCAGAGATATATTTACTCCATTACGTGACATTGGGTATTTACTCACTTCTCATGTTGCTTCTCGAATAATTGGAGTTGCTCAATCGGATGCCGCATGTAACAAAGAGTTTGATATTTTTATTCATCCTCCTCAAAATCTTCGACGGATACCTATTCCTCTCCTCTCCCCCACACCAAACAAAGACGACCCCAACACTTATGGCCGGTTATACGAATATCTGCCCAAAAGATTCAACCCCAAAGACATTCATGATGCATATTTCGAAAAGGGTGCCAAATCTGACAAATACACGTACACTGGGGAATTCAATTTAGGGTATGAAGAAAATAAAAAAATTAGGCTTACAGAGGAGGAAGAGAAAGACGCAAGAAAGAAGAGACAGCACATAGAGGAGGAGGAGGAGGAGGAGAAAGAAGACGGGTTTTCAATGGGAGGAAGCTATCAAGATCTTGATGACGAATTTGAAAAGAGGAGGAAGGAAATAGAAACACAGAAGAAGAAGGATAGAGAAGCACAGGAGGAGAAGGACAGAGAAGAAGAAGAGAAGAAGAATGCAAATAGAATTTTATTCAAAAAAGAGGAAATGATAAAGGCGATGACAGGAGGAATTAAGTTACTCGATCAAAATGTTCCTAGACTCGTCATGTCTTTGATAGATCTCAAATACGACGAAGTCGTGAAACAAATATATACGAGATGCATCAGTGCCCTCATTGGCATTACGAAAATTGAGGCAAAGAATGTAGAAAATGAGCTTCCGTCTGGTAAACCGGAGGTTAACGATAAAGTGAAAGAATGGGATGCATTTATGACTTCATTGAAGATTGCACTTCTTGAATACATAAAATATCTCTTCGCACTTGATGAGATGAATTTGGATTTGAATGACAAAACTAAAATTACAGAAATCACAAAAAGTATTATAGAGATAAATAAACATCCAATTGATACTGTTCGTGAATTGTATCATGAAATGATAAAGAAGTATGAGTTGAAGGTCGATGAGCGTGTTGTGATTCAAATGTATACATATCATAATGTATTAAAATGCCTTTCAGAGCCGATACAAACCACGGAGAACGACTATGATTATGGCCCCACGATCAAAAGCTTTTGTGGTGAGTATACGAGTTATGCTGACATACAAGACGACAACCTTGATTTGAGGAAAACGTGTTGGCAATCTGGGTCAACCGTAGATATATTTGTATCTGATGTAAATGGAGATCAATCTGTGGAAAATGTCAATCTCGATGTGTTTGGGTTTATGAAATATCTCAAATTTGAACATATTCCAAATAATTTCAAATACGATAAATTAGACATCAAAGAACTTGTGGTGTATAAAGAGCTCAATGGGGCGACATATACATACAACACAACCGGAGAAGGAATTAGTGTATTGGTCACAGTACAAAGGATAAAGGACTTATTCGGATTTATACAGAAATATGAAAACAAATATGCATCAGACATGGTGAAATGTATTCTTAAGTTTTTTGTAGATGACAAATTTGATATACCACAACCCGGTAATATTCCTCCACTAGCATTTGTCATGACATATGTTTATGCAGTATCAATATTTGCGATTCTAAATCCAATCAAAAATAACACAAGTGTTAAAAATTCTTTTCCGAATTTATTAAAACCTAAAACAATACGATACGGAGGTGATATCGATAATCTGATGACTACATTATATGACATTGGGTTATACAAGTACGACGTTGAGAAAGACAAGACTTATATTTTGAGAGTATTAAACGATCCACCATTGCCTAATGTTGGTAAAGACAGACAAGTATATCTGAATGCAGAAAGAAATGCATTGATCAATATAAATAAAATCGCAGCCATGGAGAAATCCCTGAAACATGACTATAGGGCGGACGAGGCAAATCTTAAAGGGCGCCTTTTCACTTCGCGAAATAGAATTATAGATATAGATACACAGGCAATGGAAATGATACGTACACATTCTAGTTCTGATTTGTCGAAGGCATTGACCCACATGTATATCTTTTATAAATTTATCGACAAGAAAAATGCGTTCAATTTTGAAGTCGACGGAGTCATACCACCCGAAGTCACTGTAACATTTAACCAATTTTATGATGAGATACCAAAAATGGTGCATAAGATATGGGATAACTGCTTTAATAAAACAGCTGTGGATTATAGCATTCTCGTGCAACAATTGACAACGTTCAAGGATGCATATGATAATCAATACGATGATGAAAAGTTGCGAGATGTCAAATACAATCGTTTACGCTCGAGTGTTGGTGAGTTGCATAGCATATATGAGTCTCTGGCAGTCCAAAATATAAATTATGCCTACAAAAAATCAACCTTCCTCTGTTTTAATTTTAAGTTCGATTCGTTGAAAGATACCACACCAGATGCAATCGAAACAATATTGAATCATGATGTTACGTTTCATCTTCTTTTACCTGTGTTCAGATTAGGCAGAATAACCCAGGAAATAAGACAAATCATAGCGGATTATGTCATGCCATCCACCTTCGATGAACCACTTCATATGACGTTTTATATGTTCTCTGACGAAGTGTCAACGGTGGTAATGGTCAAGCCAACCACTGCAGGAAATTTTTACAATAATTTACGGACAAAATTCGTAAGTTATTTACGATGTTACAATTTCGAAGAAAGAATGCAACTTTACTATATGTTATCAAAAAGAGGAATTGCCGAAAAATCTACCATCGTAAGCTTTGATACGATGCACGTGCTACAATATGCTTTACATGCATCTATTAGTATGTATCTGCATAACATAGCAATAAAATTGCTGAATGATGTAGCGAATGAAGAGATTACAGAGGAGTTTAGGACTGAGTTTTGGGATGAAGTTCGTAAAGGGTGTTTTTCTTTAATTGGATGTAACAATACAGCCGATGTTATTGGTAGATTCAAAGAAGCAACGGAAGTCAAAAAAAATAAAGCTGAGATTCAGCTAATATTAGACGAGTACAAAAGAGAGACGAGTACAGAAACGGCAAAAATACAGAAAGGGTGTGGAATGATCGATCCAATAACTAGAGAGGGAATGGTCACAAAGTTGCTTTCAGATAAAGCAACACATCTGAACTACAGGACAAAAATGGTGGAGATGTATACGAAAATTCACAGAAAATATTTTGATAAATTAACCACCTAATTCACAATTCGTAAAATAATAATTCATGTCCTGGGGAACTGTTGGTCTACAAGCTTCGGCATCCATTAACTGTGCAAATCCTTTGAGACAAAAACAAAGCGAGTCTAATTTTAACACTTCCGGTATCCAAAAATTCACTATACCATATGATTCAACTCTCAGAATTCAAGATGATGTTTCATTAAGAGGAGAAGTATTGATCGAAAGAACAGATGGGCTATTCCCGTGTGATTCTCATACGCCTGTTGTCAGAAGTTGCATCAATGGAATGCCATTTAGAATGAGCGAAAGTCAGGAAATAGCAGAATTATATTACATGACGAGAGTACTTGGATTAAGTAAAACAACTGTGAGTTATGATAATAATATCGCGAGTGAAAATCCTGTTTGTTTTATCAGTGCGTTGACAACTACCACAAACACCGGACTCGAATTCATTCACAGAGGGGATGTGATAGTCACCGTATTCCCAGATAAAGACAGAACTCAACCTCAAATCGGAATTCAATATGGCAGTAATCTGTCTAAAGAAAGAAGAGTGATGGAATTAAGACCATTACATCTGAATACTCTTGATAATATCCAATTGGATCTTTTAGCCATTATTCAAAGCAGACAGATGAAGAATATTGTTTATACCATCGCTTTTCAGTGTGCTAAAATGGTGTTCAATACGCAACGATATTTGAGTAGCGGTGTCCAACTGGATCCTAATTATGGTTATAAGAATGATATCAGTGAAATTGATTTCAATAATAATATCATGCTCGGCGATGAATTATTTGGCAATTGTTATGAGGGATTGGCCAAAGTTATCGCGTCAGATATGATAACTGATATGATTGCCAAGGTAAAAAACACTGACAAAGCAGGAAGGAAGAAGATATTAAAGGAGTTGTTAGTTCCAATACACAATATGGGTATACAACTCCTCTCTTCGTTGTCATCCAAAATCATTGGCACAGCCGAGAGCAATGCTTCACCTGGGAAGGAATTCGATATCTTTGTAGATCCTGATTCTAAACATCTGCTCGCCTCAATTCTTCTATCCCAATTACACGAGAAGAAAGGCGATGATAAACCAGGCCCGAAAACTGAAGCAAAAAAGAAAGACGATGAAAAGAAACTAGCCGGTCTATTTAAACGAAACCCGGTGGATGCACACTACGCCGATTCTGTCAAAACAATATATGGTGGTTGGTCTGGTAGATCAGAGGATAAAGAACTGGAAAAATTGCGAAATGAACTTGAGAATCAGAAAAAAATGAGGGAAGACGAATTGGCTGCAGATATCACAAGACGAAAGGAAGAAGAAATTAAAAATAAGAAAGAAGAAGCCGAAATTGACCTTCAAAAGAAGTTGAACCAAAAATTAGAGGAGGAGCGAACAACATTTATACACAACTTCACAAATATAAAAAATGATGACGAGGATGAGGATACCTTCAGAGCGAGAAATGTGGCGGATGCTCAACAGGCTTGGAACAAACAAAAGGACAACTATATTGCGCGACTGAGAACACAACTTGAGATTAAGAAACAACAAGAGATGGAGGATTTTAGAATTAAATCAAATCAAAAAGCAGCGAAAGAAAATGAAGATATGCGGAGTGCGCTACAGAAAGAACATGAAAGAACTCTAGAAAACGAACGAGATCGGATGCTGAAGGAGTCGAAGGAAGCGAATGAACAGATTTTGAGGGAAGCAAAGGAAGCGAGGGAACAGATTTTGAGGGAAACAAGGGAAGCGAGGGAACAGGCGGCGAAGGATGCGGATGATGCGGCGAAGAAGGCGGCGAAGAAGAAGGCGGCGAAGGATGCGAAGAAAAAACCAAATATAGAGGAAGAGGAAGAGGAAGAGGAAGATGGAGCTGGAGCAAATCTCCTTGACAAAACAAACATGTCAATATTAGGAACAGTAGACACGGATGGCATGGAAAAGATTCCAGCTTACCAACATTTCACTAATGCTTTTGATTATGAAAATTACAACATCAGGAACCAAGCAAAGATTGACGCCACCCTAACCCAACAGGCATCGAGGGAGAAGCGCATGAAGACAATGTTTGATGAAATTTCCGTCACTTTCGTTCCTGATGCTGAGCCAATATCAAAATTGAATGTTGCATGGATTGACATTGATAATCGACAGATATTATATGAAGCAGGTCATAATTTCGCTTTCATTTATGTTCTCGTGGTAGCTATACAAGATGGTTACAGTACCGGTATACCGAAACGTTACAAAGAAGTTCTCAAAATAGAGGCGTTCAAGCAACTTATCAAACATACAAATGAGTTGGCTGAACAAGTCGCGACACAAGTCACAAGGTTGTTTAGAATATATAAAGGGGCGAAAGTTGACGTGGATCATGCAGCTTTTGACGCTATGCTTCAAATTACATGGGGGGCAATGGAAACATTTTTGAAGTATGATAATTTGAAAACCTTTCTCGAGTCGGAAGCATATAAGCTGGTCAGACTCGTCTCCTGTCTTGCTCTTGCTCTTGCTTCTCCAGCATCCCACTTGTCAAGATATATGCAAAGCATCGCTGATGCAAAATTAATAAAATTTCCGGTGCCGGATGAGGATTATGATGGGTCGTCGGATTATTTCGCCACTTCAACGATTGTGGATCCAACACTTCCTCGACTAATTTACTTTCGAAAAGTTGTTCTATATGATGATTCACAGATCGTCGGGATGTTTAGGTATATGCACAAAGGCGAGGTTGAATTAGATGAATTTACGATACGAATCCCAGACTGGAGTCAAAAATCAAGCGAAAAAATGATGAAGTTGTTTGAGATAGTTTTTGCATATCCACTTATAGCACGCGAGAGTATTATCAACAAGATACTCGCAATTGTAAGTGATACTGGTTTGGACGAAACGGTGGTGGCACTACAAGATGAGTGGATGACAGTATCTTCTGTAATGCATCTACATTCATTACGTATAATACAAAATCAAGTTAGTATGATAGACGAATACACGATTGCGGACAAGCGGATGAACGCATACACCACAACCAGACATGTATTGCGGTCACTTCAACATGATATAATTCAGCCGGTAACTAGAACTGATTTTTATACAGAATTCAGAAATAACCGTGAGGAGGCGGATAAGCTTGAAGCCGAGTATAATAAAATGAAATCGAAGGGCAAGACCAGAGAACAGAAATTGAACGATGAACTTGCATTCAGACTCAAGGTAGCAAAAATATATGATGAATATGGCATTGTCTAAAACACAGTGAGGTCGGTATATTTTTTGTTGAGGTGGTATGATTAGGAACGAAAAAATCCAGTAGTTCTGACAAACGAGAGACTGAGTAATTCATAAACAAAATGGATAAACACATTGCTTCTTTTGGATTTTCCTTTATTTATTTTTCCGAAGATGTGCCTCGCACTGTGTCTGTCCGGATATGCCTCGTTTTAATCATAAATAAATTCTCTTGTCACAAATAATTGCTCGCATGGAATACGGGAATACTAGTTTACAAGCAGCGGCATCCATTAACTGTCACGGCGCGTATAAACAAATCATCCTCGAACAACGCAACATCCAACATGATAGAAAACGATACTGGATTCCATACAAACCAATGGAAGAAAAGGAAGGGAATCATTCTTACAGCGGTGAAATCCTCATCGAAAGAACAGATGGGTTATTTCAAACTGAAGTTAATGTACCAGTTGTCAGAAGTTGTTTAAATGGAATGCCATTCATAACCAAACGACAAAAATTAGAAGATATACAAGACGACGTGGCACACAGAGGAATATGCCAGACTGACGGTGAGAAACCTGTATGCCTCATTCATGGTTTGACTAGTATGATCAATAATGGCAAATATCCACTTAAAAGAGGCGATACAGTGTGCAGTGTATTTCCGGATTTAACTCAAATTCAACCCAAGAGAAAGACAATGCAAACTCAACCATATCATCTCACTACACCAAATTTATCAGTGGATAAATTTAATACTATCATTGGTTCTCCTGATATGACAAAATTCATACATATGTTAATTAAAGTGGCAATTACCGCATTTTCCAACTTCGTGAAACGAACAAATGGTATGACAACAGAGGCAATTGATAAAGAGCAAGAAGACATGAATGAGATTCTTTTTGGTGTGAAAGAAAAAGGGGATGACAAATTACGAAATCTTTTTCATTATTTGGGAAATCATCCATATACGTTAGATGATAGATACATCAATTATGTTTTTGCAACAGGGATTGATAAATTGATTGATTATGTTATCAGTTTTGTTCTTGATGGAAAAACAGACGCGGAACAATCTATGCCAAATGTCACAATGGCATCCAAAATAGCCATAAGTATATTTCAAAAATGTGTCATTAAATACAATCAGGAACACAAAGATAATGCTACCAATGACATCATCATTCCTTTATTTAATGTAGCCCAAAATATCCTTGCGAAATCATCAAACAATGTTATCGGTGTATGCCACTCAAATGCTCTCCCTGGCGAAAGATTCGATATATTTGTCAGTCCAACACTTAAGACTCAAACAACAAGAACTTCATTCGATTCATTTAAAATACCAAACATACACGACAAAGAACTCATGAAACAGATGTTGATAAAGTTGGGTGTCGAGATTACAAAAATGAAATCTGACGGGAATAAGACTACTGGGACTACCGGGGATGGGAATGATGGGGATGGGAATGATGGGACTACCGGGGATGGGAATGATGGGGATGGGAATGATGGGACTACCGGGGATGGGAATGATAGGTATCGGTCTGATAGGTATCGGACTGACGGGAATAAGACTACTGGGACTACCGGGGATGGGAATGATGGGCATCGGACTGACGGGAATAAGACTACTGGGACTACCGGGACTGACGAATTTGGAAATCTCATTGACAACCTGTTAAACTTCGATATATCCTATGACTCCATTCAAGCAAAATTGTCAAGGCTTAGCGGGTACCAAAAGAACGCTGTCCAAAACTGTCTGTCAATATCGAAATTTATCATTGCTTCAACTGTGCTTACATGCAATGATGATGCTCAAAATATGTATGCTCCCATAGCACAATACATCGATCGCCTATACGAAGACACACACATACAATTAGATGCTGCTGTTCTTACTCAAAAAAAAACAGAAATGAACACACTGTCCAAAGACATAAAAAAGTTCCTGGATGCAAATAAAACAACATATCCTCAACTACTTTCATTTATAAACAGATCCGGAGATGTTCATGCACCATACAAATTTGAAAAAGATGACATATTTTTCGATGGTGCCTTTACGACAAAATATACGAATAATAACAAATACGTTATGAATAATGGTATGTATAATAAATTTACTAGTTCAGGAATCTTTGATGATGTCGACTTTTATTTCTATATCAGCCACTACATTACAAATGAACAAATGCAAATATACGAGGCTGATTCAGCTCCAATCATCGCCCCCAAACCTGATTCAATGTTGCGATTGTATAACGAAATTTTGAATTATACCAATGATGTCGTGATCCCATGGTTACTATCTATGAGTTGGAAACAACGTTTGTCGGTTTTAAACTACATGGGTAAAGGGGGCGGTCCTGTGTCTGATGAAGTACCAAATGAATTATACAGACTTATGCTTAATACACATCAATTAAGAGAAATCGCGCCAAATCTACAGGAAATGTTTAGCGTCAGGGTGAGAAGGAGTGCGAAACTCCACCACGATGTTATTTTACATATCCTTCTCAATGTTTTTGATTACGTTAATGCAACTGAGGAAGATGTCACACAGATTATGCCATCAACTTATAGCGATAAGTTCATCACCGAGATACGGGCTAATGTTGGTGTGAAGGCACAACTCTTAAATGAAGTAAAAGCACACATACAGAAAACTTACGGCGAGAGGGTGGATGGAGATATAATGAAAAGTACAACTGTCAATACACATTTTGGGGAAATATATACTCATGCTGTGGGCATAATGGAATCGAAAAACAAGGATTCGTCAGGAAGGGTTAAAGAATTGATTACCACGTGGTTTCCATGTGATTCTCAAACTCGAGAAGACGAACGTATAGGAGAATTATTATCGACATATGGCACAAGAGAATGGTATTTGTTATCCATTAATATCATTCAAAGCATGATTTTAGTTTATGATTTCCTTGCATTCCATCCAAATACATTGACATTTGACATAACGGAAACATATAATATTGTCTCCATGAGCTCGTTTGAATTGAACAAGGGGTTTATGGTATACATTACTAATCCAGATTGTGGAATGGATGAGTGTGCCGACAAATTGCAACACGCATCAGGTGGTGTGCAGGATGTATTCGATCAAAAACAACAACTAATGACGAATATAACACAAGTTATAGACAATACCCCAGCGGCAGATGCAGACAATAAATCTATTCTTGCGAACATAAAGGAAGCATTATCGGGTTTCCTTGAGAGCCATCAAAAGATCGTTAAGATGCCAGTTCCACTCGCCGCTAAACATACTATGACATTTGATATTTTCAAGAGTTTAATGGAGAACAATGACATCATTGATACTGTATTTCTAGAAGAATCAAGCAACAAAACTGCAGCAACAAGAGGTATAACCACAGAGTTGAATCAGGGATTAAATAATATGGTGACTATGCTACATACATTGAACATAGAGACGCGCTGTATGATGATGATTGATATTACAAATATCATGAGTGAAGCACATAATATTTACTATTTACAGCAAAATAATGAGACAGATAAAGAGCGGGTGGTTAGCATACTTTTACAATACCCAACGGCCCATAGAGCTATTATGCGTACCTACGTGACGGATATAGTTGAATTCGGTACGGTCAACCCCAACCCCATTAAAAATATTGTACCCACTCATAGACCATACGAATCGTTCAGACATATATTAAATATGCAAATATTATTAACATGTTCACAAAAGTTGACTCGTGATGATTTAAATGACATAAAATCGCAAATGATTTGGTGTGCGGGTACAACGGATATGCCTGCTTTAGTGAATTTGATTCAAAATAAAAACGGTTTACCGCAGGGTGAGAAAGTAACGACGGCCACCAATTGGTTAGCAGCCAACAATTGGGGAGCGAAACTTGCTAGCATTGTGACACCGTTAGGTATCGCTGCAGGAAGTGATGCGGAGTATACGACTGCATTGGCCACATACCAAACAAGTCTGAATATATTCCAAAAAGTAAAGGAAGCACAACTTGCATACCAGCAAGCCTTTATCACGGCGGTTAAGGATGCCGCTCCTCCTCCTCCTCCTCCTCCTCCTCCTCCTGTTGCTGGTCCTCCTGTTCCTGGTGGTGGTGGTGGTGGTGGTGGTGGTGGTGGTGGTGGTGGTGGTGGTGGTGGTGGTGGTGGTGGTGGTGGTGGTGGTGGCGTCGTGGCATAATGAATCCCT
>Ga0302280_1002576_pt1 | contig 13755 bp, 17 predicted proteins | sample III_Fen_E1_1_FD_198771 | JGI IMG/M metagenome (GOLD analysis project Ga0302280, IMG submission 198771) | Peat permafrost microbial communities from Stordalen Mire near Abisko, Sweden - III_Fen_E1_1 | ecosystem: Environmental > Terrestrial > Soil > Wetlands > Permafrost | place: Sweden: Abisko...
CATATCATTGATATTTTCTGCAATTTTAATGTTATCCTTGAATAAATCACCATTATATTTTAAAGTAAATGGTAAACTTGTATATTTATATTCAGATTTTTCTGTTTCTTTCATAATGAGAACATAATCTGTATGATTGAAATCATAACCTGTATGATTGAAATCAAGAGATTTAGTAGTTCCATCCGCAAAAGTAAATATTGGATTATTTCTCATATCTTTATTGATGATTGCATAAATAAATAAATAATGATCCAATGATTATAATTATCAATTTTTTATGTAATCATTTTATACACAATTAATAATTTTAACACTTTTGGCATTTTACAATATATGTTCAACACACAAAACAATGCAAATATTTGATGTTTAAATTTATCAATGAAATCGGTTGATTACTTTATAACATCATACACATTTTTGATATCAAATATATTTGTTCCATTATATTTAATAAGTTGTTCATTAAATGTAATATTTTGCATTAATTCCAATGATTCAATATAGTCTGTCTCATTTGGAACTGTATTGTACATGTAAATTGACGCATTTTTTGTAATTATTAAAATAACACAATCATTCTTCGTGTTAATTTGATATGAACAAATATCAATAATATCATTTATATTATGATTAAAATTCATAATATTCCAGTGGTGATCTCCAAATATAAATATGATAAGGCATCATCATAAAATGTTTTTGATATTTTTCTCACATGATCAGATTGCTCCAAAGTTTCGAGGAAACTGAGTCGCTTTGCTCCAAAGTTGCACTCAGCACAATTAATCGAATGCTGTGAGCCTTGAAATTAGTGCACTAAAAAAGAGGCATCTAGCAAATTATCGAATATAAAGTATTTGATTTGGATGCAATTAATAAATTGTAATAATTAGTGTTGATGAGAAGATATCATAATATGTTATAATTGTAATTGGATTTGAAAAACACAATAAATGTAATTATTATATATTATGATATCTTACCATCAATACTAATTTGATTTACTCATACATATGCCTGATCTTTCAATCTCATCAACATTCCATTCACAAAAGTAATATCTGGATCAGTGGAAAACTGCATTGATAATATATGTCTATACTCATTGTCTTGCATTTTTGTTGCAGCATGATGTATAATATCACCTTCAAATAATATACATTCGCTTGGCAATAAATCAATTTCTTTTGTTACATTATTTTCATTTTTATAGACAAATTTTGTGGTGCATTTATTTGATTTATCCAACATTACAATGAAAGTAAAAAATCTTCCATTAAAGTAATTCACATCATAATGCCAATTTATAAAATCATTTGGTTTATCATAAGTGAGAACTGCACAAGATGTTGGCAAATCTAATTCAGTTATTTGCACTTTTTCTCCTATAATTCCAGATATCATTGAACACAAAGATTTGTAAAAATTTATTATATCAAGTGTCATTTTAGTTGTTGGTACTGTCTTCCCAGCCTTCCAACCCAATAAATTCACCCTCTTGGATTCAATGGAATTTGCCAATTTTAAACATTGATCCAATATATGATTTGGAATATGTATCTTGAACTGTTTAATTCCATTAAATTTGCATGAGTCACATTTTTTAAATTTGTTTGCATTTATAGCACCTTTACAAAACATATATAATAAAATAACAATTATCAATACAATTATGATTTTAATAATGATGGGTATAAAATATGATATATCAGTTATATCTTTTTGATTCATATAAATTATGATTACATTTTTTATTGCTGATGTGAATAAAAAATTAACAATATTTTTCATGTAATTAATTTTGTTACAATCAATAATTTTAATACTTTTGGTATCTTGGAGTATCTATTTAACACACAAAATAACACAAATATTTGCTTTTTGAAATCACCAATGAAATATTTTGATTTTGCAATTATGTCATATACATTTTTGATATTAAATATATTTTGATTATTATATTTTATGAGTTGCGCATTAAATTTTATATTTTTTTGTATTTCAAATGATTCACAGAATTCATCGTGGTTAGATGCTTGTGTTTTGATGAAATCGATTGATGAATTTTTATTAATTATGAATATTAAAGAACAATAATCATGATGATATGTATAAATATCTACAATATCATCTATATTATAATTTGTATCAATAATATTCCATGATAAATTTGACACTGTCATACTATTGTTATTTAAATATATATATGGATCTCCTTCACTCATCATTTTTGAAATTTTTATTACACTATTTGGTTTTATTTTATTTATGTGATATTGATATTCAGATATTTTATCAAAATCATATATATTATTTACATTGATATATATCAACCACTTATTACATGATATTCTATAACATGCATTTTCAGTGAGTAAATATATATAGAATTCACCAATAGTATATATTTGTATAGCTTCACTTGATATTTTATGAAATGTTGAATTATTGTATGCCATGAGTACACCATCAAAAGTATCACAAAAGAAACCATTTTGTGATACATCACTCATATTATTGATATTTTCTGCAATTTTGATATTTTGTTCAAATAAATCTCCATCATATGTTAAAATATATGACTTTTTTACATATTTATTCACTAGATTATCTATTTTTTTTAAAATTGATAATTGATCACATTCAAAAAAATTTGTGGGAATTTGCAATTTGTATTTTGAACCATCGATCAAAGTAAATATTGGACGATTAGACATATTATTTTGATTTTATATATTTAAAAGTATCATAATAATAATTTTCATCTTTTTATAAAAAAATTGAATAAAACACTAAATAATGTATCTTGTGTATAAATCAAAAAAGTAAATGAATTATGAGAATCTTTTCATATTGGCACAAGAACATCACAAAAACAAAAATACAAAAGCTATAAATCTATATACCACAATAATCAAATTTTGCAAAGATCCCAATATCACATGTTTAGCTAGTACTTATCTTGGAATGATGTATCAAAATGGAATTTGTGATGTTTCAGGTGAAACTGAGTCACTTTGCTCCAAAGAAAAAAATATGAAAAAAGCAATTGAATTGTATGAATCTGCAAATGAAGAACCATTAGCATTATATAGTTTGGCAGAAATTCACAAACAAAATAAAGATTATGACAAGGCAATTGAATTGTATAAAAAGTGCATGAATATAAAACCTGCCAAAACACCCCAAATACATTCAATGAAAAAATTGGCATTAATATATTATATCAAAAAAGAATTCAAAGAATCATTGAAATATTATTACATTGCAGTTCAACATGGAGATCATATAGCAGCAAAACATCTTGGTACATTATATAAAAAAGGTAAAGGATGTGAAAAAAATTATAATATTGCTGCTAGACATTTTGCCGCATATTGTAAAGTAGCTAATGAAAATATAAATGATCATATTGATTTGGTAGAACATAATGTAATGTGGGAATTATATTTGCATAAATGGTGGAATAGAAATTTGGATGGTAATATCATGATGATATTATTAATTTGCAAGAAGTATAATGTAGATGTCATTGATAGCGAAAATATAATAAAATATATAATGGTTTGAAAAAAGATGAATATTGAACATATTGAATGATTTAATTTATGATATTGATATAAACAAATGAAAGGCATATTTACTTTACAAACAATTCTTATTATATTTGGAGGATCAAGATAAAAATTGTCTAATACTTATTGACTGATTTTTTATAAAAAATTGTCCAATACTTATTGACTGATTTTTTTATAAAAAATTGTCCAATACTTATTGACTGATTTTTTTATAAAAAATTGTCCAATACTTATTGACTGATTTTTTTATAAAAAATTGAAATTTAAAAGGCATGATGAGTATATTATTAATATGCAAATTATCATTATGTTAAAGAATATTATTTTAGCTATATTTTGTGAAGCTGTCATATATATGTTATTGAATTTTTTAAATGTCAATAATATGTTTGCCAGAGTATGTTTTTATGTTGGTGGATATTTATGTTTTGTGTCAGTAATTAGTTTTTATAGTAACAATATAACATATGTTGATATTCCAAACAGTCAATGCAAAAAAAATATGACTGGAAATAGAGCATTTTGTGTTTTTGAAGAACCTCCAGTGAGTGGTCTTGCACAAGCTCTCAGAGATACAATTTAAAGTTTAATATTTAAAGTTTTATTTTTATAAAAAAATTTTTTGTTTATTATTTTGAAAATGATTATATTTTAATATATATTATTTACATTCCATAGTCACATTCCATACGCTCTCTTTTGCGTTCCTTTTCACGTTCCATGTATTTTTGTTCTTCTTCTTTTGCAAGTCTGATCAATTCTTCATCTTCGAGCAAATCAACATCATATTCAATTTTTGTTCCTTCATAATATTCTGAAAGTCCCAAAAATTCGCATTTATCTTTGAATTCAACAATGTGACTCGACTCTCCAATAAATGTGATCTTTTCCTCATATTTGTGTGGATCGATTCTCCATTCATCAAATTCATAGAAATCCAAAATTTTGTTTAAATCATCTTTATTCACAAATGATATTTTAATGATATTATTTGATTTGCCAACATTGTCATTGAATTCAATAAGTGCTTTCAAAAAAGAGTTTGGATACTTTTCTATGATTTCTCTTTCAATTACTGTTTTTCTGTGATCAGGTGTTTCAAAAGTGATTATATTAGATTGTTGCATTTTTAATTTAATGCTTGGATATTTATTATTTTAAATGTTTTAAATTTGTTTTGTTGAAAAAAAAATGTAATATTTCAATATATTTTGTATGCCAAAATGTATTTTACTTATTTTTTTTTTCAAAGCAATGTCTAAATTAAAGGACATTACAAGCACTTTGAATTTCAATTTTTTGATATATATTCATAAAAAAGGTGAAATTTATAATAAATGCATTGTATACTATTAATAAAATGATCATATAAATGGTTATTATAATAGTAGGAGTTATTGTGAGCTATTCTGTTGCAAGATTTGCATATAAATGTTATACTATTGGTGAGCCCAATAGAGTACTATTTGGATGAAAAAGTTGAATTTTATAGCATACGATCATTTTATTTATTTATATTTTCTTGCATTATGACAGATATTCAAGATCAAGAGTTAAAGATAGCAAATAATCACTACAATAACCAAAATTACAGAAAAGCCATTGAATTATACGAATCATTGGCAAAAAAAGATAATTGTGAAGCAATGTATGAACTTGCTACGATATATACTGATGGTTTGGTATAAATGTTAATATGTGTAAAGCTGTTGAATCATACAAACAAATCATTAAATTTGATAATACGATTACAAAATATAATGCAATGCGTAAACTCACATATATATATCAAACAAATAAAAATATACATGAAAGGAATTATAAAAAAGCAATCAAGTTATATAAAACAATAATAACTGCACATTGAGAACATATAGAAATAAAAGAACAAAATTATGGTAATAGAGTAGTATCATTTGGAAATCTTGGAAATATGTATTGTGATGGATTGGGCATTGAAAAATGTGGAAAAAATGTTATAAGAGCAATAAAATTATATAAAAAATCAATTGCAATGGGAAATTCATTGCCAATTAGTAATTTGGGCATTATATATATAGATAGAAATGAATACCATAAAACAATAGAATTATGCGAAATTATTATAAATGATACCATTAAAAATAATTCTGAATTTGCATTTTGTGCGAAAGCTGTTCAACATATTACAAATACATCTCGATCAGCATCTTTATGGGCACGCTTGTACGAGTATGGTGGAGGTGTGAATAAAAATATAAAAAAAGCAATAGAACTATATGAAAAAGGTATTGGATTTCAATGTAACAAATTAGCAAGTCTAATACAGGCAATGAATGCTCTTCCAAATTTATATTTTTGGAACAACACTGCAACAAAAAATATAAAAAGATGTATTGAGGTATACACAATTGCTGTAAATGCTGGAAATATAAATGCTGCATATAAACTTGGTAATATTTATCATACAAGTTTTTATGATAATATGATAAATAAATATATCGATTTAAAAAGATACAATGTCACTTGGGAAATTTATTTACATAAATGGTTTTTTGGAGATTCACAACAAAAAATAATAATAGATCAAATTATAGTGATATTATTATTGATTTCAAAAAATAGATTTTCAAGCAAATATGAATATGTCAAATATTATGTTAATGGTATCAATCTGAATGTAATAAAAAATGTTATCATGTTGAAATAAATTAATTTTTGAATGGAATATATTTATTTAATTGTGAAAAATCAGCAGTTGATCCTCTAATATTGCTATTATTCTTGGATTCCAAGTCAAGTATTTGTTTTTCAAGTGCCTGCATATCTTCATTTATCACCAAATCTATTTTTTCCAAAGATATATTTTTGATGTTAAGATTGGACAAAGAATTTTGCTTTAAAAACTTTTCATATGTAGATACAGAAGGCATATCACCAACAGGTATCTCATGAACATTCATTATTTCATCAAAATATTTGTTCAAATTACTCATTATTTCTTTTTCTTTCTTTTCTTTCATGAACATTGGCAATTGGTTCTTCAAATGTTGAATAATAGCAACATGAATCTTTAACTTGGAAATTCTTTTGTAAAATTCACTTGTTCTATTTTTTGACGTTTTCAATGGAAGAGAATATATTTTTTGCATCAAAGTATCTTCATGTTGTTGAAATAAATTGGAAAACATAATATCTTCTTTCTTTTTATCCCAAAATGATCCAACATGCACATTCAATACCTCATTGGAATTTATGATCTTTCCTAAATTCCACATCAATGCACCATAAATCATCAATAATTCAGTTTCTTTGACTGTATCTGCTTTATTTAATATCAATTGAATTTTATTTTCATGTCCTTTCAAAGCAGTAATTATTTTCTCAAACTCTTCAGAAATATCAAGTTTGTGAGCATCAAACATCAACATTATCATATCACAATTCTCAATAAACCATTTGCAAACTCCCTGAAAATCATATGGTCTTTTATTATTATCCAATGAAGTACCAGCAAGAGAGCCCGGAGTATCAACAATATTTAGATTATTCAATAGATCACTTGAACAATAAGATCCTTGAAATCTATCCAAGAAAGAAGATCCAAATGATTTCAATGGAAAGAATGGTTGATCAACTCTATTTATTAATACATTTCCTGGTATGGTTTCATTTTGATTTGCATGGGAAATAACAATAAATTTGTCAGTTGATGGTTGAGGTGCAATATAAGAACCTGGATATTCTTTCTTCAATAAATATTCAATGAAAGAAGTTTTGCCAACACTGTAATTACCAATGATCAAAATATTTGGTTTAGATGAAAATGCACTTGATGGCAATTTTGGAATTATTTTGTTAAATTCTGATACTTGTTCTATCATTTCTATTTTTGTTGTGTATAGATTGCTTAAACATTCAGAGATAGTAATTGCTTCTTGTGCAAAGTCTTTTTTATATGGTTTTACAAATTTAAATGTGTCTTTTAATGTATCTGTGAATAGATTGGCAGATGTGAATTTTGTCATACAATATGATCTTTTGAATTTATATGATTTGTATAATTTGTTATGTTTTAGTAATTTAAACATTTTATATTGGTGATTTCATATAATATGTTATTCAATTGGTATTTATTTCAACTTTTTTGTTAAAAAAGTTAAAATGAATATTAAATATACTGAAATAACCAATAATTAAAATATATAATAAAATGAATAATCATTGTATATTTCAATGCATTGATGGATCAGCATATGGTTTTGGATATAATAAATATGGACAGTTGGGCAGATTGTCAGAAAAAGAATTTGTGCCAAAACCAATATTATTAGAGTTTGATTTTAAATGTTTGGACATAGCATTGGGTCATGAACATACATTGTTTTTGACAACAAATCATGAAGTATATGTTTGTGGATCAAATTTGCATGGACAACTTGGAATACCAAAAATTGATAGACAAATAAAACCAATAAAAATAATGGACAATGTAAAATTGATAGCATGTGGAATGCGTTTCTCATTGGTATATACATTTGATAAAAAATTGTATGGTTTTGGAAGAAAAATAATGAATGTATATGACTTTTATGATGAACAATTTCAAAAAGAAATAGATATTACAAATATAAATATTGGAACAGATTATTACCTTTTGTATAAAAATAAACAAAATAGTGCAGAAATATGGTCATTGCAAAATAAATTGATGAATGTTCACAAAGCTGATTTTATTATTAAAAAAATTACGCGTGGCCACAGGTCATTATTATTTTTGAACAATTTTAATCAAATTTATAAATTTAGTATAAGATGTTGGGATTTACCAACAGAAAATCCAGTTAGTGATATTATTGATTTTAATTTGATAAATATGAAAATAAAAGATATGTCATGTACTTGTTATTGTACATTATATTTAACAGAAAATAATGATGTGTATTATTCGGGTATATTTTATGAAAAAATGAAATTCCACATTAAAGAAGAAATGAAATTAATAGCAACAAATGTTTTACAAATGATTAGTGGTAGTTCATATATTATTCTTGTTAAAAATAATGGTAAAATAGAAATGATATCAGATGGCTATTCTGACGATAATGGTAATTCAATACTTAAAAAAGATCAATGGACAAATGGAGAAATTATTATTGATAAAAAAGTATCAATGATAAATGGAAAAGTAATTAGATGGATGCCAGAATATCATCACAGATTAGATCAAGATTTCAAGGATAACATTTTGATTTTTATGATGATATATGACAGATTCAAAAAATCAAAATGTATTATTGGTAAATATGTTATTTTCAATATTATCAATTTCATTTATTGTTAATCTCATATATTTTTTCCAAAAAGTTGAAATTCAACCTAACTACACATACTATTGCATTTGTTCATTACAAACATGCACAAAAGTATTATTGATTTTATGGAACAAAATATAATCAAACATATTGTAAAACTTTTTGATGAAAAATTTGAAATTTGTTTATAATGATTGATAAAATGAATAACACATAACATAAATAAAATGAATCAGACAATCATAAATTATGATTTTGATAATTATGATGCAATAATCGTGTGGCATCATAATAGATGGCATGATCATGAATATTACAATGCATTATCAGAAAAATTAAAAAATGAATCAATATTCATGACACATATAAATTATGGTTCTTATGACTTAAACATATTTTCCATCAATGATACAATAAAGAAACATAATGGAGTTCACCATTTTACATTGCATACAAAAAATAAAGATTATGATATTTATGACAATACAAGTTTAGACATAAATATAAATTTTATAAAAAAATGTCTATATAAAACAGAATTGATGACTCTCAATATGATACTGAAAAGGCCATATTATGAAATGAATTTACCAAAACCATTGGTGAAACTCATATTGAACATGTTATAATATTTGGTGAAAAGTTGAAATTTGTTTATGATGAAAAGTGAATTATATAAACAACAAATAAAATGAATAATCAATATATTATAAATTTTGATCTTGGCAACAATGATGCAATAATAATATGGCATCATAACACAAAATCACAGAATAATTCTTATTATGATGAATTGTTATGTTCCAATAAATTGAACAATACATGTATATCAGTAACGCATATAAATTATGATGATTATAAAAATTCATTAAAAGAAATAAGATTTTCAATCAATAATTATGTAAAAAATATCATTGAATTTGAATCTTTTACATTTCACACAAAATATGAAGATTATGAATTCACTTGCGAAAATATAGACCAAGATATAACATATATTAAGAATAAAGCGTATGATAAAGAGTATATGATGTTACATGTAACTTTACAAAAACCACATAATGATACATATTCACCAAAACCGGCAATAAGATTTATGTTGAGTAAATTATGAAGACACATAAAGTGCGTCATTGTAAAAAAAGATGAAAATTGTTTATAATAACATTCTCACAATAATAAAAGTTATTTATAAAAAATGTCAAATAATATCATTGTGAATTATGAATTTGATGGTTATGATGCGATTATAATGTGGCATTGTACAAATGATAGCAATCATAAAGTATATAATGAATTATTATTAGAATTGAATGACAGTTGCATAAAAGTAACAAAACTTAATTATAGTGATCATATCGCAAATGATATTGAAAAAATTTTTTATTCAATTGATGGTGATGTAAAAAAAATAGTTGAATATGTTTCATTTACATTTCACACCAAATATAAAGATTATGATTGTAGTTTCTTAGAAAGAAATGTTAATAAAATAATTAAATTTGCAAAAAATCACATGAATATGACAGAAAAAAATATTTTACATTTGACACTAAAAAGACCATATTATGAAATGAATTTACCAAAACCACTGATTAGATTGATATTAAATTTATTGTAAAAAAAGATGAAATTTATTCATAATACCACATTTATTTAATATATGGCAATTAATGATAAAAAGTACAATAAATTATAATTTTGATAATCATATTGCAATACTCGTGTGGCATCATGATAGTACACACGATCACAAATATTGTGATAATTTATTGCAAAATTTACATGACACTGCAGTACTTACAACAAAGCTTTTGTATGGTTATTCTGTCAGCACAAGATTTTCGATTAATCATATAATGAAAAATCAAGTGCAGTATCGATCATTCACACTCCACACAAAACAGAATGATTATACATTAGCAGATGATAAAAATGTGGATGAATCGATTACATTTATAAAAAGACTGATCTATCAAATGGAAATACTAACTTTGCAATTGATATTAAAAAGACCATATTATGAAATGAATTTGCCAAAACCACTGATTCGATTTATTTTGAAATATTTTGAATGAAATTATTTTATGAAAAATTATTGAATGATAATGATAGCTGGAGAAATTGATCAATATATTTTTTTAAAAAAAGTTGAAATTATATCATATTATAATAATCATTCATACAATAAATAATAAAATACAATGAAGACATTAAAATTATTCAAAAACATCAAAAAAATGAATATTAAAAGTAAAATTACAAAAAAAATATTACAAAAAAGAAATATGTCTCATCATATAGAATCTTACACTATTCCATATAAATATGTTGGGTGTATTTGTATTGCTGGAATATTTGGTTCATATATGTATTACACTCCACATGAAGAGATAAAGAAAGATAATACAGAGAAAAATAACAATAAAAAAATAAAGAAAGATAATACAGAGAAAAATAACAATAAAAAAATAAATTTTGAGAAAGAGTTATATAATGCTATTTGTAATAGTAATCATGAAGAAATTAAATTTTTGTTGGAAAATGAGGCGATTAACGTAAATTATGCGCTTAATGGAAAAACTCTATTATATAAGGCAATTGACATTTACATCAATCATAATGGCTATTATAGTGTTTCTGATAGTCAAAAATCCATAATTGAACTGTTATTGAAACATGGAGCAAATCCAAATAAAAAAATAGTAAGTAAATATGATTACATAATGCCATTAGCATTAGCCATTAAAAAGAATGAATATGACATTGTAAAATTATTATTGAAATATGGAGCAGATCCAAATTTGCCTATTATTGATGGTCACAACTGCATCGAATGGATAGTAAAAGAAAACCATTTTAAAATTTTTAAATTATTGATTGACAATAAAGTAACTATTGACAAATCAAATGTTTATTCATTGTTGTATTATTGCATGAAATATGATACTCTCAATAATATGGAAATGACAGAATGTTTGTTGAATAGAATAACAGAAGATATGGTAAGTGAAATAAATAAAAAAGATTGGTATGGAGATAATTTATTGAATTGTGCAATAATATCACATCGTACATTACCAAATAAAATTAAAATAATAAAATCACTTGTGGATAAAAAAGTTGATACCAACTGCATTGATAAGTATGGAAATTCATCTTTATCTTTAGCAGTCAGGACAAGAGAATTGGAAATTGTCAATTTATTAATTACAAGTGGCGCAAATATTACTTCTGATGTAATAAATAAAATAATGTTGGATAATAGTTCAATAAAATATGATGCACTAGACATTTTATTAAACAAATTAAGTGGTAAGGCAAAAATAGATTGTATGCAAGAATTGTTACTCAAAAACTTTAATGTTGTGGATTTAAATTCTATGAACATATTAATGATCAAAGTATTTGTCAAACATGGAGTGAATATTGGAGATATTTTGCTGAAAATAGATAATAAAGATAATATACCACAAATCAAGGATATATTGGATAAAATCTTGGAAAAGTGAAAAGAATGCAAGTTAATTTATTACAAAAAAAGTTGAAATTATATCATATTGTACAATACATTAAGTATTTTCATTGGCAATTAACTATAATGAAATCATTCAAATTATTCAAAAATATCCAAAAGACAAACATCAAAAGTAAAATCATTAAACCTTTGGTGAAAGCAAGAAATATGTCTCATTATATGCAATCAAATACTATACCATTAAAATGTATTGGGTATACTTTGGGAACAGCAATATTTGGCAGATACATGTATTCTTTGTATGAAGATAAACATATCAAAAATACAGAGGAATATGTAGATTTGACAGAAGAATTGTATTATGCAATCCAAAATAATAATTATGATAAAGTGGAAACTTTATTGAAAAGTAATAAAGTTAATGTTAATACAAAATTTGATGGTATGACAATGTTGTATAAAGGATTAGATACATGGAACAACAATATTGCGATGATTGAATTATTATTGAAACACAAAGCAAATCCCAACGAAAAAATTACAAAAAGTGGAAGAACTTATGTAACACCATTAACATATGCGGTTGCTAATTGTAATAAGGCAACTGTAGAATTATTATTGAAATATGGTGCAAATCCAAATTTGACTTATGAAAGCAAAACACCCATTCAATATGCTGTATCTGCCAATAATTTACCAATAGTAAAATTATTGATTAAAAATAATGCGTACATCAATAATCACAATATTTATTCGTTATTGGCCAGTTGTACAGCTCACATGAATATTGAAATGGCAGAATATTTGTTGAGTAATAAAACAACAAGAAGTGCAAATAAAATTAATGAGAAAGGTAATTATAATAGAAATTTATTACATGATATGATCGTTTTAGAATATAGCATGGAAGAAAAAATTAAAATGGCAAAATTATTGATTGCACATGGAATAGATATTAAGTGTACAGATAAAGGTAACAATACGGCAGTATCTTTGGCAATTTATAAAATAAAATTTCATGGAAATGATGCAAATAAATATGATCTTGTGAAATTATTGATTGATTCTGGTGCAAAAATTACTTCTCATGAACTTGTGGAATTATTAGGAGATACAAGTTCATCAAAATATGATACATTGAAAGTTTTATTGACAATGATGGAAAATTGTGATAAAATAAAATGCATGAATGAAATATTATTTGCTGTTTTTAATGCTTCAGATATGAATCTTGTGGATATACAAATGATTAAAATATTTGTTGAACATGGAGCAAAAATTGAAAGTTCTGTATTATCAAAAATAAAATGCAAAGATAATATTCCAAAAATCAAAAAATTATTGAATAATAATGAAATAACTATTACGAGTAATGGTTGGTTATGGTAAACATTTTTTT
>Ga0302280_1002578_pt1 | contig 13744 bp, 12 predicted proteins | sample III_Fen_E1_1_FD_198771 | JGI IMG/M metagenome (GOLD analysis project Ga0302280, IMG submission 198771) | Peat permafrost microbial communities from Stordalen Mire near Abisko, Sweden - III_Fen_E1_1 | ecosystem: Environmental > Terrestrial > Soil > Wetlands > Permafrost | place: Sweden: Abisko...
TTAACATGAATATTTACAAGATTTAACATGAATATTTACAAGATTTAACATGAATATTCATAGAGATTTAACATGAATATTTACAAGATTTAACATGAATATTTACAAGATTTAACATGAATATTTACAAGATTTAACATGAATATTTACAAGATTTAACATGAATATTTACAAGATTTAACATGAAGATTTACAAGATTTAACATGAATATTATATAGAGATTTAACATTGTTAATTCAATGCATTGAATTAATATAATATATGTCAAATACACATATATTATATTAATACTTTTTATACCCTAGATGGGAATCTTTCGATTTTAACACCACTTAAATTGTATTCAAGAGATTGACCAAATGCTTGATATTGTGCATCATTAGCACTGTTAGAATCGCCAGAGAACCATGATGATGGTAAGTTATAAACATAATCTGGCTGATTATGGTTAACTAATCCCTTAGTTGAGCTAGGATTGAATGGATCAACTTTATCCATTTCAGTGACACATGCAAATGTGACAGTTAAATATGGAAGATCTACTTTAGATGTAGATGGTGATAAAACATGTTGATATAATGCAACATCCTTTCCATCTACCTGAGGCCATCCACCTGGATTTGTGGATTTACGAGTCAAAACATCATTAACATACCATCTGAACTCTTGCTTCAATCTATCATATTCAATAACAATCTTATCGCCTCCACATTTAGATCTTGAAGCTTTCTTCCATGAAACAAATCCCTTATACGATGAAGGATATACTTGGCCTGTTTGAAAATTAACATTACCACTATTTGCATATGCAAATCTATCATGCCAATTCCAAATCCAATTATTACTGTGGAATGCGCATGCTGTCGTTAATGAATCTGGATGTTGTACCAGGAAGCCACATGTACCCAATCTTGGATCATCTGTAGGATTAGTTACGAGATTTCCGAAAGGTTGTCTTGTAGATTTATATCTCTTGAAGCTTGATCTAACTGTTACTCTGACTGTCTCATTTGGTGCAACCGGAATTCCAGTCATAAGTGATGTAGGCATCCATGCTCCTAATGATGCAGAACTTTGTCCAAATGGAGAAGGAGGATCAATGACTCTATGAACTGGATTTGCACTGAATGATACCTGTCCTCCAGATTGGGTATAATTGATAGGTAAAAGCACTGACCAGTTATCAGTCAGTGTATGTGTAAAGTCGTCTTGGAATAGAACTGCTGAACTACATGCTTGTAGTAAGATCGAGATCATCGAAAGAAAAAGAATCAGTCTCATTTACATGGTCAAAAAATATTTTATTACAAATTTCAAATTGAATATTATAATATATACATGACCAATTTGGACTAACTGAATATGCCATTTATGTAACATTATCATATGCGGTGAGATTTGGTGAACAAGATCTCTTTAAAGATTATTACTTGAAGCATAATGTTTATTTACCCAGATGTATCAAGAATTACTATACAAAATTAGAATACCTGAAATTGAATAATTATACGTCATAAATATTATATAAATATATAAAGGAAATCATGCAGATTTTTGTGAAAACGTTGACTGGAAAAACCATTGCTCTTGATGTAGAGTCTGACGATACTGTTGATGTAGTCAAGCGTAAGATTGAAGATAAAGAAGGTATTCCTCCAGATCAACAAAGACTTATTTTCGCAGGCAAACAACTTGAAGATTCAAGAACTCTGTCAGATTATAATGTCCAAAAGGAAAGTACTTTACATTTAGTGCTAAGATTGAGAGGTGGTGGTAGGTTATAGTTGTAATATATTATATTATGTAATGCATAGAAGAAGTTATTATGCATTACATAATATATCTAAGATAATTATGATTAAGTTGTTATAGATGTATTTGTAAGTTACATAAATCTATGATATGGAAACACTAACTATTCATGAAGTTGAGGATGTTGAGTTAGATTCTATAGCATATGAGGGTTATATGAAATTCCTTAAGAAATACAAGTAATATATGACAAAATGTCATTCTATAAGTATGAATGACATTTTGTCATATATCATAGGAGTTGTAACATCTTCTGTATATCTAACTCTAGTTATTTCATCTACATTATATAATCCGTTTGTAGTTTTAAATTCATCTAAACCTTTGACCTCTGCAAATTCAATAGAATCCAGTATTTTGTCCATAATACCAAGAGGTTCTGGTATTACAATCTTTGTATAACCTTTACATGAACATAATCTCCTAACTCCTTCTAATAATTTCAATGCTATAGATGTTACTTGTCTATTCTCCATAAATACCAAATCAGGTCTTGAATGTATACCTATTGTATAACATATATTGTTATCAAACCATACATAAATATTGCCATAGTATTCTCCATTATATATTAGAACTACAGCGTATATTCCATTTTCTGATGTATATGCAAATATATCTCTGTTTAGTACATCATAGTAATCTACTGACATAATATCGAACTTATTACATGGAATAGATTCAACACCTCTACATTTCTCCTCCAGTTTCATGAATAGACTAATATTATTCTTAACTTGTTGGAAGAACAACACAGAGCAATTGGTAGAATTACTAGGAATATTATTCCAATCGATTGGAATAATGTCATAATCCTTGAATGTAAGTTTATCCATCTTAGTTATAGGAAATGTTAGTATCTTTAACATTTCCTATAACTTAATTTCTTTGGAATATAGATCTTCATCTAATTTAATTCAATGAGGAAGTCTATAAGTGTATAAGTTTTATAAATACATTTTAAAGTAAGTATGGATACACTGAAGGAATATATATTTTGCCTAGGATACTACATTAATAAGAAGTTGGAAGGTAACTTTACCCCAATACTAGAGTCTGATAATAATATCCACAATCTAACTGTACCAGTTGCTACTCGTGTACCAAGAATAACATCTGGATCTGCAAGCTCAGTACTCAATACGATAGTATGTGATACATATGATGACTTTGAGAATGGTGTAGAGAAGCCATTGATAAATGCAGCATCATACCATTATGGAGGTTATGGAACATTGGAATATGACTCAGTAGATGTACTTAAATATGCAATGAATAGATTACCATTTATGTCAAAGAATGGTGAAGATACATTAATAGATACAGTTGTTAGAACAGAGTTCAGTAGGTTTATGGGATATAAGAACTGCATATTTACATCTACAGGATATGGAATGAATATGACTGTCTTCCCAGCCATGAAGGAAGCATTTGGAGATCCAACTTTCATTCTTGATGGAGATTGCCATAATTCTATGATTATGGGTGCTAGATCTTGTAAGTCTAAGTACAAGAAGTTTAAGCACAATGATGTTAAAGATCTTGAAAGAATAGTTAAAACAATTGAAGGACCTATAGTTGTATGTGTCGAAAGTATATATAGTATGAGTGGAAGTATAACACCTCTTCCAGATATCATTGCATTAAAGAAGAAGTATGGCTTTAAGATATATGTTGATGAAGCACATTCATTGTTCTCCTTAGGTAGAACAGGAAGAGGTATATTAGAATATTATGGAGCAACAGATGTAGATGTGTTAGGTTTTACATTGAGCAAGTCTATGGGTGCTATAGGAGGAGCCATATTATCTAATGTAAATCTTAATGGTGAAGATGAACTTCCAACAATTGTTAAGGTAAGATTACTTCAGGTTATAAGGAAGAGTAATCTAAGAGAACTTAGAATGAAGAACTTGTCAGAACTATCATGTTATATTCATGATAGATTATCTGAATCAGGACTTTATATCAAGAATGTCAGAGGTTCTCCAATTATTACAATATGTGTTGGTACATATAGGAACTTGTCTCTCTTCGCTAATACAGCACAGAAAGAAGGATTAGCTGTAACTGCAGCAGGATCTCCAGCAACTCCAAAAGGTGAAGGTGTTATAAGACTTTGCATATCTGGAATACATACAGGTGAACAGGCTATATTCATAGTTGATAAGATCTTGGAACTTTCTGCAAGATTTAATGTCAGAGGTTATAAGTATGTTCAGAGCTCTAGAGATATATATTTAGAAGATTTAGATATGAGATTTGAATCAGACAATGTAGATAATGAGATTATATCTCTCATATATAGATGTGGTACATTTAGAGTCCCTTATCACAATAAAATTACACTCGATAAATATGGACTAGGTGCTTGTTCTGCCAGGTGGTTCTATGGTACATTTGACATTCATCTAATGGCCGAAAAGAAGTTGGCAAGATTGTATTCTAATGATTGGCATGGAATGGTATATTCAGATACAAGGAATGCAGTTATATTCACTATAGAAGCATTGATTGAACCATTGAAGAATAAAAGACTTAAGCATTTGGTATTCTTGGATGATAATATTCCAAAGTCTGTTCTTAATATGGCAAAGCATGACAAAAATAGAATTGTTATGGAACTTGAAGATATTGTATCACTAGATCATATCGAAGATGATTATTATTCTACACTTTATATTCATGATTCATCTAGTATGGAGAATGTGTATGATATTATGTCTAAGTATAAGAAGTGTAAGGGTATAACATTAATAGTTAGAGATAATAAATTTGGTAAGGATATTAGGATACTTGAGAGGAAGAACCTAAGAACAGTTGTATTCGGAACATTCGAGGATATAGGAATACCTGGAGGATATGCTGTATCCGACAAGAATACTACTGAGATATTACGTTGGAGATCAAGAGGATATTTCTTTACTGCATCTCCAATGCCTATATGTATGTCGATTCTATCTGATTATTTAAATGGGAGAGCTTCTAGAGATATATGATGAAGATGGTATTCCAACAGGAAAATCAGGATATTAGAGTTAAGTAGTGGTAAGCTTCTAATGCAAAAGAGATCAGAGAACAAATAAGTGGGATTGTGTTGCAGATCATGTTCTATTTGGAGGGAAATATTTGAGGAGATTGGTATAAATGCAGATGTTCCAGATCATCCTCTTAGGACATTTAAGATAAATAATATGTTAATAGACTTATATATTGTAAAATTTAGTATTACAGAAGGAAGAAGTTTCAGAGGTGAAATTAATGGATCATGGATGTTATAATTCTCGACATCCAGATTTCATTGATCCTGGTCCAGAAGGTATTAAAATATTACATGATATCAAGTTGATATTTTAGCATTATAAGTCATGTAAGATAAGTCAAATGAGTGGATATTTATTTGACTTATCTAACCAATGCAAATACTCAGAGATACTTGAGTATAATATACCTGATAATATATGTATTGAGGATAAATTCATGTGTCATTACTATAGGTACATAGCAGGATATTATCTTAATAATTCAATTGTAGTTATAGATGCTATTGAATCTATGAGATTATTATTAAAGCAAGAAGTGAAGGTAAGAGAGTATTATTCATCTATCAGATCTTCAATTGATTCAAACATGATATACGCAAAGAAGTATATGGAAGATATAAGACTACTACAATTGACACATGCAGTTCTTATACCTTGTTATAAGCCCCATCTCAAGAAATTACAAAGATTGTTAGATAGTATAAGGAATCAAACATTATATCCTGATGAAATTATAATATATACATCTCAGAGTACATTGAATGATATAAAAGATATTGAGCTTCCAAAGAATGCATCTATATATTGCACACCTAATATATGTAATACATCTTACACACGTAATAAATTATTCCAATTGTCTACTTGTGATGTACTGTCATTCTTTGATGCAGATGATATAATGCATCCGCAAAGATGTGAATTTATGTTCAGATCTATATATGAAGGAGCAGATATATCTATATGTAAATTAACAATGGAAGAATTAAATTCTACACATCTTGAATATTCAGGATCTAATATCATGTATAGTCATTGGAATGATGATTATCATCATGGTCATGTAACATTAAGAAGATATGTAATGAATAATGTTAGATATAATATCAATCTTACAAGAGGTGAAGATGTTATATTTATTAAGAATGTATTGGAACATGGATACAAGTGTGTTAAAGTGCCATTGATTCTAACATATTATGATCATATTCAAGATACATGTATCATAGGTAGATTAATTGGAGGCTTAGGTAATCAACTGTTCATAATCTCTAAAGTGTTATATGAGTCTGTTAGGACAAGAAGGAATTTTAAATTTATACTTGATGATCATGTAAGGAGTCAAGGACATCATCCAAGTAAGTATAAAAAGCTATTGAAGAATCTTCAAGTATTTGATGAAAGGCATGAACATAAGTCATATAAAGAGAAGCAATGGTCTTATTATGACACAAGAGAAGATATAGATAATGCATTGGTAGATTGTAAAAATCTTGTACTTGAAGGATATTGGCAGTCGGAGAAACACTTTCCAGATATAAGAGACCTAATGATCTTATATCTTAACATTAGGATAGATAGGAATAAATATAGAAACAATGAATGTCTTATTATGGTAAGAAGAGGAGATTATCTTAAATACTCAAATACACATAATCCATGCGATATTAATTATTATATCAATGCTATGGATATTATGAAGAATAAAGGTATTGATAAGTTTTATGTCACAAGTGATGATATTGAATACTGTAAGGAATATTTACCTCAATGTACAATATTGGATGGTGATGACGAAGATATCTTCATAGATTCATGCAACTTCAAGAATTTCATTATATCTAACTCAAGTTATCATTGGTTTGCTTCTTATTTTGCAGAAAAGATCAATGTTATAGCTCCTTCTAAATGGATTAATATTAATGGATTCGAAAGTATTTACAGGGAAGATATGTTAATATTAGATAGATAATATTTATGTTATATAGTTTGCCATATAACATAAATATTATTGATGAAAATCATGCACTGATATATGATTTTCATCAATAATTAAGTTTGATCTTATAACATCGGATGAAATTAGTTTCAAACTAAAGATGTTAATATGCATAATATGTCCTGTGTTATTCTCTGATTATATTAAGAGAGAGTTCTTCAAGAGGAAGAATAGTATTAAGGATATTAATCTTTCAGGTGTTTCATATGAGGGAAATGGAATAGTGCATATAAATGGATGTGTAACTCAGAAGTATATCACTAAGGCAACTAAAGATATAGTTCTATCTCTTGTACATCCATCAGAGATAGATCCATCTATATCAGAGATGATTGATTACTATGTCATTAAGAATAATAAGAAGACACTATCACAAGCATACATAAATTCCTTGGATAAGTATGTAACTATGGATACATCTGTTATCACATCTCTTAAAGATAATCAATATGTTCTCTATAACAACATTAGTGGTGAATATGAAACTCAAATAATATCCAAGAACTATGATCATTATATTAGGACAGTATTAGAATTAGATGATGTACATCCTATCGATCAGTATAGATTTAAGAATATTAAGATAGGATCTAATGCCAAATTTGCACACTTAGATGAATATCTTAATTTGGAGACATTATCAATGATGAACAATACGAATATAATAACATTTGGGATATTATCCATGAATAACTTGACTTCCTTGAACATTGTTAATTGTAAGTTACTTAGAAGATTACCAGATCTTCCTAATTGTAAGATGTTAATAGCTAAGAATTGTTGCATAACAGATGTCCCTAATTTACCTAAATATATGGATACATTAGATCTTTCATGTAATAGAATAGAGAATGTATCCAAACTTCCCATATGTACAACATTAAATATATCTTACAATGGTATTAGATTCCTACCAAAACTAAAGTCTTTAGATATTAACTGTGCTTACAATAATATTACATCTCTTAATATAGGATATAAAGTTAGATATCTAACATGTAATAATAACAGATTGACATCTATTAATACCAACAATATTGCAATATTAATATGTAACAATAATAATATTAAGTCTGTAACTGGTATGGGGAAATTATCTACACTTATATGTAATAATAATAGAATATCCAATATATCTAAGACTAAATACTTGCAATATATTAATTGTAGTTATAATAATGGAATACAATTAGAATTACAAAGTTCATGTACTAGACTTGAAATATTATATTGTAATACAGTTATATTTGGATCTAAACTACCACAATTGAAATATATTAGTGTAGATGAGTCCACAACTATCAATGGTGGCATTGATGCACAACATTATTTATCTGAAACAAATCCAATACCATAAACTATAATACAAAATGTACTTCATTGTAATGGTGTTGAATTTGTTAGCTTTGCATACAAACATATTTCTAAGTGCAGCAATTGTATCTAATATTCTATATTGCTCATATATTAGTGTTGTTAGTTATGACACATTGATGTATAAATATGGAATTAGATATAGACACTTCACATTATTATTACTGTCATATATAATATTAACAATGTTATTATCTTGCTCTTCATCTATAGTATTATTGACCAGTTTAAATATTTATGTGAGGATTCCTACAGTGCTAACATATTGTATTTCTCTCTCTTTACTCGCATCTTTACACAACTAGACACTTCAATCTTCATATTATCCTCGATAAGAGTACCTACTAGTTCCATGATATCCTTGATATCATCTACATCCTTATATTCCATGATCACCTTATTGTTATATGTTATAAGAGCATTATCTGGAAAGAACTTCTTGTGATCAGCAATACTCTTGAAACGATATGGTCCATGAACAATATATTTACCATACCGCATGTATGCTGATCCAATTCTAACAGACATTTTATAAATATAATGAGATTTTTATACTCTCATTATATTTATTTGGCCAAATGAAGTTATTAACAGAAATCATCAAAGCAAAATACATATTACAGGATTTTCATCAGGCAGATCTAGATGTATTAACAGAATGCTATAGTGAGGATGAATTAGCTCAAATTATAACCAATAAGAAATTCTGGGCTATAATTGTATATTATAAGAGACATACTATAACATATGAAGAACTGTTCCATTGGAGTAAAAATAAATATCTATTAGGTATTCCAACATCAGCATTTAATAATGGTCTTATAGATAATATTGTTCATGCAATGAAGAATGTGTCACATATATACTCTATTCCTGAACTTAAACGATATTACAAACTTATGATGGATCTTAATTTGCCAGACTTTCAATCTATGTTAAATGGGAATAGTCTATTGTCAAAGGTATGTCTAAGAATTATATATAGAACTAGTTTCTTAAGTATAGATCATCTATTAAGATTCCATATATACAATTATAGCAGTGAAATGGTTAAAAATAATATTCGTTCATATATATTCTTAAGGGATCTGAAGTTAACAGATACTGTCATGATTAAGAATCTATATGGTATTCCATTCAAAGATTGTACAAGTTTAGATATTAAAACATGTCATGATAATGTTAAGTCAGGTAGATTAGAGTTAACATTATTATGTTCTAATATTGAAGGATGTTCAGATATAACATACAATGATTATAAGGAAGGTGAATTAATGTTTTTATTATGGAATGATGAAAAGCCTAAAGCATATAATCTAGATGATATTATAGCATGTATTGAGGACCATAAGTTTAGAATGGTCGATTCAAATTCTAATATTGTTGAAGATGTACTCGAATTAGGTAAGCTTTTAAAGAGATCTCTATGTCCTTATATAACAGATGAAATAAGAATATACTATTCACAGGAAGGTAAGATTCATGATCCAGATGATGCATATCCCAAGATATTATCCATACTAAATTCTATAGAGAAAATGCTTGATATGTCAGTTCTACCTAAATCACTTATGTCATTTGTTAATAAGAATAAGGATAAATGTAAGGAGTATCTTATGGATATGTACAATATGGCATTATATTTTAGAAGATGGAAAGGACCTGGCAATCCATTACCATATAAGAGAGATGATGCTGAAGATCTTAAGGTTAAACCAGAGATATTAGCTGGACCATTAATAGGTAAATATTTCAAGTTGATTACGATTGACACTAAATTCATCGAATTCCTCAATGTATGTCCTAAGTATAAGGATAATAGTGGTGTAATAGAATCGAACAGCATTAAGAAATTGTTTATTGATACTATTAAAGGTAAGGAATGTATTCGTGTTGCTTCACGTCCCTTCTTATACACTTCATATAAGGTATATAATACAATATTTGGAATGGATTGTGACATAAATAAGTTCGAAGCAATTAGATTAATATCTCCAGAAGAAAGGTAATTTGATATTACAAATACCACATCTTTAACACTTATTAAATGTCAAACTGGACTTCATTCGAACCAAGTAAACACTACATAATTAATTCCTCTACTCCATCTGCACAGTATAGATCACGTAAAGATGAGGTTAAAACAACAGTCCATTGGGGACAAAGGAAGCTATTTCTCACTGTACTTCAATTCATGACTTTGTATGTTGATGTTGGAGTTGGAAAGACACCTAAGATTGTATATGCTGGTGCAGCTCCAGGACACAATATTGCACTTCTATCAAAGCTATTCCCTACGTGCGAATTCCATCTATATGACATGAATCCATTCTCTAAACTCTTGAACGATAATCCTAAGATCAAGTTATATAAACAGTTATTCTTGGATGATGATGCAAAGAAGTGGACAGAAGTAGGTGAAACATACCTTATCTCTGACATTAGACGTGATACTGCTGGAATGGACACTAAAAATGCAGAGATAGTGATTCAAGGAGATATGGAAATGCAAAAGAAATGGTACGAGATCATGAAGCCAAAGTATGCACATTTCAAGTTCCATCTTCCTTACTCTGGTCTAGGACTTGGTGTATCAACAGAATATCTTAATGGTACTGTTTATGTACAACCATGGAGAGGTCCTTCATCAACAGAATGCAGATTAGTACCTAAATGGGGAGAGAAGAAGATTTGGAATAATAAGCTCTATGAAGACCAAAACTTCTATATTAATACTGTATTAAGAGAAGGAACAAGATTTACAAATCCATTAACAGGAACAAATACACCTATAGATGGTGAAGAATTGCAGAATGACTATGATTCTGCAATGGAAATTAATATTCTTATGGATTACTTGAAGAAGTTCTCCCCTAATCCACATGAAGATATTAAGTATGTTGTAAATCTGTCTCATATTCTAACCAAAACAATCACATTTAATATGTCTCAGATCAATTCAGAGGTTTACTTAAAACACTTAAGAAAAGACATTCACTTACTTGCACCTAAAACATCCATATTCAAGGAATATTCAGAAGTAGAGGAATAAATTATATAATAGATGAAATATATGCGCGTGTATATATTTCATCTATTATATTTCAAGATGATTGATATTGTAATGTAAATATATTAGATGGAAGAAATGTCGAAATATATATCTAAATTAGCTGATAGATTTGACTCTAATGTTATAATATCAGATATACCTTCTATACTAAATAAATATTATAACATTGAAGTAACTATACCTATACAATATTCACACCTTAAGAACTATACATTTGATTTCATGATTCCTTATTCTAATGGATTATACTTTGTTAACTTTGATGATGATAGTCACTTTGAATTTAAACATGAGGTACATAAGTCAATACAGGACTTCAAGAATAAAATACAAAGGGATATAGATAAGACTAAACTTATACAACTACTTCCTAATTGCAGATTATTACATATAAGTTCTTATTGTGATAATATAGATCAGTGCTTAAATTGGTTCTTATCTGGAACAAATATCATAGAATTCTCAGATAGTAGCTTATATTCAAGTGTTTGGTTAGGAAGTTTATCTAAATATCCTACACAAAATAATAGACAAGTATACTGTGTTTATGACTATGTTAATATGAAAATCATGTCAGCATACAGAAAGATATATGGCTAGAACTTAATCTTGTTGTATAATAACCATGAATGGAGATCTTGAATACCATTCAAGAATATCACCCATAATAGGTTCTGGATAAAATGTTCCAGATAATTGTTCCATTGGATTATTAGTCTTCCAAACTATATCTTCATCCCTAATATCACCTAATATGAGCTCAGGATTATTATCATTATATTTATCATAATCTCCTTTAGTATCTTCACTTGAAATATGTAATCTTTTGGATATAGATAATGCTAATATAGATGCAGGATCGTGAGGCAATGTTGTATTAATGATGTTATTAGCATCACGGAATACATTAATCTTGAAGAATCTCAAGAAGTCAGGTATTCCTGTTGTAGATAACTTCTTGGCCTCATAATACACCTGGTTAAATACACCCATATGACGTGTTTGAACATAACCAGATTCTTTTATCTTTTTGATGATATCTAGATCTTGTTGTGTTACCTCGAATGGTACATCCTCTAGAACTTTATATATAGTATCTTCATGGTACTCGTACATAGTATTTGTAAATTCTACTATCTTCAAACAATAGTCATTATATAGATCATCATTAAACAAAATCCTATCTAAATAAGGTATCCATATGTCAAATCCCCTTAAATTATATTTTGATAATCTAACTGAATATGATGGACTTGATCTATCTGGATCGAAGTAGTTTTTCTTATTCATTGTTGAGTATTTGGCTCTTTGTGTTCTGTACAGCTTGTTATTCTTCATGTCATATACATATCCACAACAATCAAGATCGAAACCATGGACTATTTCCGATGGTGTTTGATATTTACGCAGAATAAACTGCATTGATCCCGTACCAGTACTTGAATATGTATTAACATCATCATTATCAGAAGATTGATGTACATGAATACCTACTTCTATACAATTATCACGAAGATAAGAACCTGAATAATATCTAATACCACTTCTAACTAAATTCAACAGATTCTTAGTATTGGTAGTAAAGAAATCTATATCTCTATGGTCATTGATAATATCTCCCATATACATAGCTGCACCTCCGCAGATATATATTCCTTCTATATTTAATGCATCTGTTGATAACATCTCCAGTACTTTAGATACTCTGTCTTGATTTAATGGTACTTCTTCTAAGTCATAGAGAGGATCCTCAAGTATTTCTGGAAGCTTGTAGAAGTTGTTTCTAACCCAATTGTCATGGATCTTTATTATGTGGAATTCTGGTGGATATTGTAAAGGATTCTCATGTCCCATGAAGTCTAATAATTCTTGACTGACATATACTATATCTCCTGATATGAGTCTTGTATATGCTACGAAGTCATCTGGATCTATCCAATCGTCTGATATGATATAATAGGTTGTGTCATTTTCTACATACTTATCAATAGTATTCTGACTGTTCATCAGAGTTGATAAATATGGTGAATTTGAGACATACTTGTCATCTATTTCAACAGAGTACTTATCCTGAAATATCAACCACATTTATATATGGATAATTTACATGAATTTGTTAGATAGGATAGACAAATTCATGTAAATTATTACATTCTTATACTTAATTTACATGAATTTGTTACATTCTTACCTTAAATTTACATGAATTTGTTACATTCTTACCTTAAATTTACATGAATTTGTTAGATAGAATAGACAAATTCTTACATTCTTATACTTAATTTACATGAATTCCTTACATTCTTATACTTAATTTACACGAATTTGTCTATCCTAACTAACAAATTCATGTAAATATTTACATTCTTATACTTAATTTACATGAATTCCTTACATTCTTATACTTAATTTACATGAATTTGTCTATCCTAACTAACAAA
>Ga0302280_1002579_pt1 | contig 13743 bp, 11 predicted proteins | sample III_Fen_E1_1_FD_198771 | JGI IMG/M metagenome (GOLD analysis project Ga0302280, IMG submission 198771) | Peat permafrost microbial communities from Stordalen Mire near Abisko, Sweden - III_Fen_E1_1 | ecosystem: Environmental > Terrestrial > Soil > Wetlands > Permafrost | place: Sweden: Abisko...
GTATTGAATTATATGTTGATCGTCCCAAAGATCAATGGCCGCGGGATGACAAAGGGAATTTGATGATGTATACTAAGCCATTGGATATTGAAGAATTAATGAAAACAAAGGGATTGTGATGAATATTGAAATTTTTTCTTTATGTGATGCGGCAACTTCAGATGTGTCTGGCAAATTAAATGTATTGGGTGCTTTTGATACAATATTTACGGGGAGCATGCCGACGATTTATCCGCATTGTGCCATTGCTTTAAGGATCAGATTTGATAGTACAGAGCGTGGGGGGCACACGGTAACAGTTAATTTTGTTGATGTGGATGGCAAGCATATAATCCCAGGTGCCAATGGGACGATCACTGTTAATTTTCCTGACCTACAACGATCCGGATCAGCAAATCTAGTTTTAAATTTGCAAATGTTAAAGTTGGAGAGATTTGGTGAATACTCGATCGATCTTGCTATCGATGGCCAGGTTAAATCATCCTTGCCTCTTTTTGTTAGAGAAGCGAAGCCAATACCAACGACTCAAAAACTTTTGTAGAGGTGTGGCATGAAGGTGCATTATTTATTTATTCTAGGATGTTTTCTTTTTTGCCCTGTCATCTGTCAGGCTGATGGGACAACACCTTTTCAGGTAAGCCTGGTTAATCCTATCCAATTACATCCAGCTGATATCAGCGTCGATGGTTTTCGATGGGACATCATCTATGGGGTTAATGATGATTTCCAAGGGCTTGATCTAGGATTGGGTAATAGAAGTAATGGCGATTGCCATGGCTATGAATTAGGTTTGGTCAATCTGGTGGATCAAGATTTTGGTGGGGCACAGTTGGGCCTGTTTAATGAAGTTGGGCGTCATGCCAAAGGGCTTCAAGCAGGCTTGGTTAATATCACAGGACTGTCTTATGAAGGGCTACAAGTTTCAGTTTTCTTTAATAACACCATTGAAGAAATGCAGGGCCTTCAATTAGGGCTTATTAATCATGCGGGCTCTCTTGATGGGATTCAGGTAGGGCTTTTGAATTTTAATGACGATACCAAATATTTAGGTTTCCTTCCCTTTATTAATGCTGCATTTTAAACCCATCCATTCGATATAAATCATTTCATTGGACGATCAATTTTGTTTTATTAAACAATTACAGAGCGTATTTGTTTTGATAGAATGTGATGAGACTTTTTGCATATTCTGTTTTAGGAGAGCAAATGACATATTTTGCCATCAGTGGTATTTTGGGTTTTTTAGTCGGCATCACCTGTTCAGTGTTTGTTTTCTTTAATAAACCACGAACCCCGCTTAAGATCTTATGGAGTTGCTACGGAATGGGAATTGCGCTCTGGGGGTTTGGAGCGTTTTCGCTTTTTTCATCTACCAAGTATCAAACGGCCCTTTTCTGGGGCAGGGTCATGAATTTAGATGCTATTTTTGTCCCCGCCATATTTTTCCACCTTGTTATTTTATTGACAAATACCTATGAGCAATATAAAAAATCCGTCATTATTTACTATTGTATATTTATTCTTTACGAATTAGCGATTATTCTTTTGCCGCAGTATTACATACCCAGCGTCTCTGCAAAACAAGGTTTTATGTTTTATCCGGATGCAGGCCCTTTGTACTATCTTTTCCCCTTTTTTCTTTTTGGAACCATGACACATGGCTGCGTTATTCTGCATAAGTCTTATCAAAAGGCCTCAGCCATCAAACGTAATCAATATAAATACTTTTTATGGATTACGGCTATATGCCTTGGTGGTGCCAGTACAGCATTGTTCCCTGTATTTAATATTCCCATTTATCCTTTTGGCGTTTGGTTAACTCCTTTTCATGATGTTGGCATAGCGTATATTATTATTAAATATCACTTATTGGACATCCGTATCATCATCCGCAAGGGTTTGATCTATACAATCCTGGCGAGCTTTATTACACTTTTTTATTTAGTAGCAGTTTATTCGTTGGAGAAGTTATTCCATAGTGTGATCGGGTATCATTCGATCATGGGATCGATATGCGCCATGGTATTCATTGCCTTTTTATTTATTCCTTTAAAAGATTATATTCAATCCTTTGTCGACAAATATTTTTTTAAAGCGAGCTATGCCCAAATGATTGAACAGAATGATTTGTTGCGCCAACAATCTGTCCGTGCCCAGCGTTATCAAATGTTGTCTGAGCTGTCCCAAAAACTTATTACTGAGCTTAGAAGTCCATTAACAGTACTGGTTGGTTACGAGCATTTTTTACCTAAAAGAATTAATGACCACGAATTCTTAAATAAATTTGTAGACGTGTATCACAAAGAATTACAAAGACTTCAGGCCTTGGTCAAACAATTATCAGATTTCAGTGAGAGTAAGCCATTGAATTTACACAATATCAATGTAATAGAATTGATGGATGAATTAGTAGCGCATCTATCCGAGAATCTTCAACGCAATGATGTGAAGTTGTTTAAATATTATAATGAACAAGCTGATTTAATGATTAATGCGGACCGGGAGCAATTAAAAAGAGCGCTTTATGTTTTTTTGACCTATTCCATTAAATCCACCCCAGCAAAGGGGCAGATATGGGTCGGGATGGAAGAATCAATGGAAGGCTTGGAGATTAGCATCAAAGATACGGGAAATGGCTTAAGCCCTGAAGAATTATCCAGGATATTTGATCCGCTATTTTCAGTAAGCAAAGGTGAAGATGACACCAATGTTCCTTTAGCCCAGGCCCAAAATATTATCACGCATCATAGTGGTAAGGTCATGGTTGAAAGCCAGGTTAATGTAGGCACAGAATGGATTATTCAATTACCAATTTTAAGAGATCTTTAGTTTATTTAGTTAACCTGAAAACAGGGAGGTAGGCATGGCGCAATTGCGTTTCAATTGGATGGGCATTCTATTATTTTCGTTGATTATCTTATCCTCACATCGAGCCTTTGCTTCTGGGTCAGGTGCTTACCGTGATGAAACGCCCGATGCTGGTGCCATGGGTATGGGCTCTGCTTTTGTGGGTGAAGCAGATACTCCCGCTGCGGTTTATTATAATCCTGCTGGTATGAATCAGATCAGTTCACCTGAAGTATCCGTTGGTGATGCGATTATTGCTCCGAGAGCACAATATACAAATACCAGTGGGGTTACGGCACATGAAGAAATTAATGCATACAATGTCCCGAATTTTTATGCGGTAATTCCAGTTATCCCCCATAAATTAACCGTGGGTATTGATGGGGGTTCTTATTGGGGGCTTGGAGAGACCTGGGAAAATAATAGCCCCTTGAGATACGCGGTAACTCAAGCTACTTTAACTAATTTAGATAACTCACTCGCCTTGGACTATCAGGTGACTAAGCAATGGTCAGTAGCCGCAAGTTTGGATAATGATTATTCGAAGGCCAACGAAAGTTATAATTTTCCTAATTTTATAACACCTGATGGGGGACTTGAGCTTAAGGCTAATAATGACTCTCTAGGATATCGTTTGGCGACGATGTTTAAAATCAATAATCAAAATCAGGTTGGTTTAATGTACCGCAGCCGGATGAATCAAGATTTTTCAGGGAAGGTTTATGCCAGTAATATTGGACCTGATTATCAAGCGAATGGGGTGGGCTCTGCCTTTGTAACTACCGCTAAGGAAAAATCTGTCTTGCCTCAAAGTGTCATTATTGGGTACAGTTTCAAACCAACTACCCAATGGACCATTAATACAGATGTTGAATGGATGGACTGGTCTAGTGCTAAATATGAAGCATTAACTTTTCCCAATGCCACACCAGCACAGTTAGCGTTTCTAACAGCCGGAGGTTCATCCATCCCTGAAGATTGGCATTCAGCATGGTCTGAATCCATTGGAACCCAATATGACCTTACAGATCGTTTTCGAGTCAGATTAGGTTATTATCATCATGGGAGGGTGGTTCCAGCTGCTACATTTAATCCACTTATTCTTGATAGTAATTCTAATGGGTATACAACGGGTTTTGGTTTTGATCTTACTCAACGACTAACCCTTGATGTGGCGTATTCATTGGGAATTTACCAAACACGTGAAATTACAAATCATGTGTTAAGCAATGAATTCCAAACTGTTAATGGTAAATATTCAGAATATCTAAATATTGGTTTAGTAAGTTTAACCTATAAGTTTTAGGATCATTAAATAGGGACATTGAGGAAAATCAATGGTATATTTTGCCATTTGTGGGCTGATTGGTTTTATAACGGGTATTAGTTGCTCCTTACTTGTTATACTCAGCAAGCCTAGAACTCCCATCAAAATCCTTTGGTGTCTTTATGGCCTTGTTATCAGCCTGTGGGGTTTTGGGGCGTTTAGTTTATTTACCACTAATAATCATGATATTGCTTTATTTTGGGGAAGGATTTGTGAAGACGTTGTCCCCATCATCCCCCTTTTCTTTTTTCACTTTGTTCTATTATTGACTAATACATGGCAGGAACACCGCAAAGCCATGTTTGTCTATTATATTTTATTTGGAATGAGCACCGTAACGGCTGCTTTTTTTCCACAATTCTATGTCCCGAATGTATCTCCCAAGTTAGGATTTTTATATTACATTGATGCTGGCATTGCTTTTCATATTGTCCTTTTACTCTTATTTTATACCTATGTTCATGGTTTTATAATTTTATATAAATCGTACCAAAAAGCCTCAGCCATACGACGTAATCAATATAAATATTTTGCTGTGGCCACTTTTTTGTTAATTGCAGGCACAACAACGTCATATTTTATAGTCTTAAATATCCCTATTTTTCCTTACGGTGTTATTACCTTGCCTATCCATGACTTAATGATTTGTTATATTATTTTAAAGCATCACCTCATGGACATTCGTATTATCATCCGCAAAGGGGTTATTTATACCCTACTGGCCAGCTTTATCACTCTTTTTTATTTACTAGCCGTTTATTCATTAGAAAAATTGTTCCATAGTGTGATCGGGTATCATTCTATTATTGGATCAATCTGTACGATGGTATTCATTGCTTTTTTGTTCATACCGTTGAAAGATTATATCCAGTCTTTTGTCGACAAATATTTCTTCAAAGCAAGTTATGCCCAAATGATAGAACAGAATGATTTGTTGCGTCAGCAATCGGTACGTGCCCAACGGTTTCAAATGATGTCTGATTTATCACAAAAAATTATTACAGAATTAAGAAGTCCGTTAACAGTCTTGATAGGGTATGGGTATCAATTGCCCAAAAAAATAAATGATCAGGATTTTCAACATAAGTTTACCCAGGTGTATTTTAAGGAATTAGAACGGCTTCAAGCGTTGGTCCAACAATTGTCAAGTTTCAGCGAAACTAAACCCTTAAATTTACAGAATATCAATGTAAGGGAACTAATGGATGAATTAGTGGAACATATATCCGATAATCTTCGACGGAATGAAGTAAAACTTTTTAAGTATTATCATGAACAGGCTGAATTAATGATTAATGCGGATCGGGAGCAATTAAAAAGGGCGCTATACGTATTTTTGGCGCATTCAATTAAATCGACCCCAGCTAAAGGGCAGATATGGGTTGGGATGGAAGAATCAATGGAAGGCCTGGAGATCAGCATCAAAGATACAGGTAATGGATTTAGTGCGGAAGAATTATCCAGGATATTTGATCCATTATTTTCAACAACCAAAAATGAAGATGATGTTGATGTCCCCTTAGCCCAGGCCCAAAACATTATTACACATCATAGCGGTAAGGTCATGGTTGAAAGTCAGGTAAATATTGGGACAGAATGGATTATTCAATTGCCAATATTACGCAATTTTAATTAAATTAGTTTTAAGTTAGATCCATCTTAAGTTTTTCTAGAATTTTATTCCATTTATGTGATAACATATGGCCTATGCATAAGAAAATAAAAGAAACACTAAGTGCGCTTGGATTGGTGGCTGCTGCAATTGCCATGATGGCGGTGGGCATTGGATTCATTTATTTGGTTACTGTCATCTTTCATACCAATGCAAAATAAATATTTTTTAAGGAGAGTTAAAGTATGTCGTTATCGATGTATGAGGCTTCCATCCCTGTTTTTATTAATCAGTTGAATAATTTATCAGGCATATTAAAAAAGGGCGAAGAGCACGCGATTGCCAAGAAAATTGAGCCCGAGGTTTTTATTAATGCACGCCTGGCTCCAGACATGTTTCCATTATCGCGTCAAGTACAGATTGCCACCGACGGTGTAAAAGGTTGTGCGGCACGGCTAGCAGGCGTAGATGTGCCAAGCTATCCTGATACAGAGAAGACGTTCGCTGAATTACAAGCACGGATCACCAAGACGATTGATTTCATCAAAGTTTTTAGAGCTAATCAAATTGATGGGACAGAAGATAAGAAGATTGTTTTGAAACTCAGGGATCAGGAAGTGATATTTCCAGGACAGATCTATTTATTAAGTTTCGTGCTTCCTAACTTATTCTTTCATGTCACAACAGCTTATGCCATTCTGCGGCATAATGGTGTAGATGTTGGTAAAAGAGATTTTTTGGCTAATATTAAGGATTACTTCCCTCCTAAAGTTTAGTAGGCAGTATTATTTTTTGTATAAGAACCGTCTCAATTCAATGAGGCGGTTTTTTTATGGATTATAAATGGGAAAGATACATCCCTTGAACTGCGCTGATGGCAGCATCTAGGAATGGGCCTTGGAAGATACCAATGACAACGATGCCTAAAATAGCCACTGTCAAAAGCAATCGAATGCTTAAGGGCACACTAATTGGAGAAGTGCTGTGAGGCGGATCAACATAAATTTTCTTGGCAACCATCATATAGTAGTACATAGAGATAACAATATTAACTCCTGCAATTAATGCCAACCATATATAACCACTTTTAATTACGGACATCAACAAAGTAAATTTCCCAAAGAAACCAGCTAATGGCGGCATACCTGCTAGAGACACTAAAGCTAAAAGCAAGGTGAGGGCTAAAAGGTTAGAACGTTTGGAAAGGCCTGCATAATCAGCAATCTCATCGCTATTGGTGGCAATTGAAAAAACAATAATAACTAAGAAGGCAGCAAGATTAGTGAATAAGTATCCTAAGAGGTAAAAATTGATCCCTGATGCACCAAGGGCTGTTCCTGCAGCAGCACCCATTAATAGATATCCGGCATGGCTGATGCTTGAATAACCGAGTAATCGTTTGATATTAGTCTGATACATGGCGACAAGATTACCAAAGGTCATGGTGACGGCTGAAAGTATGGCTAAGGCCATTCCCCATTGCATATGCCAGGCGCTAAAGACACCTAAGAAAAGCCGGATTAACATGACAAATCCAGCTGCTTTAGATCCGACGGATAATAGTGCTGTGACTGGAGTAGGTGCGCCTTGATAAACATCTGGAACCCACATATGAAAAGGAACTGCCGCAATTTTAAAACCAACCGCGGCAAAAATAAGTACTAGGGCAAAGATGGTTAGTGGTTCCATGGCATGGGTGCCAACGAAATTTTGGATCATATCAAAATGGGTGGAATGGGTTGCTCCGTAAAGGAAGCTGATACCGTAAAGGAAAAATCCGGAAGATAAAGCCCCTAAGATCAAATATTTCATGCCAGCTTCAATAGAAAGTTTATCACTCTTAAGATAAGCGGTCATAACATAAAGAGAGATGGTCAGGATTTCGATGGAGATGAATAATAGTAAAAAGTCAGCGCTCGAAGCAACCAAGCACATGCCCATTAAAGCTAGCCATAATAAGAGATAAAATTCGTTGCGGCGTTCTCCCAAGGATTTAAAAAATTCTTGGGTCATGGCAAATACAAAAATCATGGTGATCAGGAATAATCCTTTAAAGAACCAGGCCAGGGAATCCATGACGAACATGCCATTAAAAGTAGTGCCAGAAAGACTTCCTTGGGTTAACCAGAAAATGGACAGTCCCACTAGGGCGATGAAACTAAAAATCCCGATCCAATCTCGTTCAACCTTTTTAGGCAACACAATATCAACCACCACCAAAAATACCAAGGTTAGGCCAACAAGCGTTTCTAAAGAAACTAGACTCCAATTAATAATAGGAAACATATATTTATCTAATACCTTGTGCGATCGCTTGGGTGCTTGAGCCAATATGTGTCAAAATAACAGATGGCAGGCATCCAACGAGAATTAATAAAACTAATAATATTAAAAAGGGTAATTTTTCATTCATTGATTGAGCATCGACTAGTTTAGCAAAACGGGGATTAAGAGGCCCTTGAAAACCAAGACGAATCGCTTTGAGCATATAAATGGCAGTGATCACTAAACCAAAAACTGCAAAGACTGTAAGCCATAAATATTGATGCCAGGCGCCTAATAAAACTAAGATTTCAGCAACAAAATTGGCAAATCCCGGAACACCAGCCGATGCAAAGGCAGCCATCATAAAGCAGGTACCAATAAAGGGCATACACTTAAGAAGCCCGCCTAATTCATCTAAATTACGTGTTTTGGTTTGATCTTCGACATATCCTGTTAAGGCAAAGGCTAGGGCCGCCATGATCCCGTGAGCAAACATTAAATAAACAACTCCATTAATACCAATGACATTAAAGCAGGCGAGCCCGAGCAAGATATAACCCATGTGTGAACAGCTGGAATAACTTAATAGATATTTTAAATCACGTTGAGTCAATGCGACTAAGCCACAGTAAACGATATTGACGATGGCAAGTCCTGCAACGATGGGCATCCATGCATGGGCTGCTTGAGGCATTAATTGAATCGCAAAACGGATAATGGCGTAAGCGCCCATTTTCTTAAGGACACCCGCATGCAACATGCTAATGGCAGTGGGGGCTTCAGCGTAACCAACAGGCGCCCAGGTATAAAATGGCCAAAGAGTTAGCGTAATACCAAATCCAAGGACGATTAGGGGAAATACCCAATTTTGAACGTTTATGGGTAGTGGGTGAAGGGCTAATTGTTGTTGGATTTGGACCAAATCAAAGGTTTGTGCTCCGGTGGCAAGGTATAGACCTATTAAACCAATCAGGGCAATGGCCGCTCCTGCGACCAAGTAAAGAGTCAATTTCATGGCAGCAAATTCACGGCGTTCTGATCCCCAGATGGCGATCATTAAAAAGACTGGGACAGCGGCCACTTCATGGAAGAAATAGAAAAAGAAAATATCTAGGGAAAGAAAAGCACCATAAGTGCCGATAACCGTAATGAGTAACAACACATAATATTCTTTAATACGTTCTTTAATTGATGCAGAAATTAAAACAGCTGAAAAGGAAGCAGCTCCCAAAAGAAGCAAAAGCAGCGAGTTGATCCCATCAACGCCCAGATGATAGGAGATACCAAAAGGAACGACCCAAGGGATATATTGAACAAATTGAAAGCCGCCAGCTACTTGATCATAGGCTGCATAGACCCAAATGGATAATAGAAAAGGGACGAGAACCGCAATGTTAGAAACACGACGGATCAGGGCTGTTTTATCTGCAGGGATAAGGCATACAATGCCAAGCCCAAGCAAGGGCAGCAGAAGAATCCATGAGAGATTTGGTGTGATCATAAATTAAGCCAACAATAAAAATAACAATAATGGAATAATGCCTAGAACAAAAATTAAAGCAAAAGATTTAATTAAGAATAAGAATAATAAAATAGCCCCGAGAATAAAAACTAAAGCGTAAAACTGAACAATGCCATTTTGAAAATAACGAAATGCTTTACCACCAGCCCGAGCCAGGCAGGTAATACCGCCGATGAAAGCACGATCGATAATCCCTTTTTCAAGATGGGATAGGGCTAAAGCAAGATTTTGTTGAATATTATCCACATACCATCCATAAACAATATCGAAATAAAATTTATTTTTAAGTACCGTATGGAAACTTCCAAGTTTTTCTATCAAAGGATCGCTAGCCGTACGTTTCCCATATATCATAAAAGAGAAGACCAGTCCTAAGACAGCTACGATAGAAGAAATGATTGCAACCTTTATATTAAGGGTTTCTGGAGCTTCATTAGGGAAAATATATTGAGGAATTCCAATAAAACCACCGATCGTGGATAGTATGGCTAAAGCTATTAATGGCAGGGTCATCACCCAGGGTGATTCATGGATCTCATGCCCATGACCTTTTTGTGGTTTGGCGGGTTCTCCCCAAAAGGCTACAAAGAATAATCTTCCCATATAAAATGCAGTTAAACCGCTGGCAAATGCAGCAATTAAATAAAGAACAGTATTGTGTTCAAAAGCCAGGGCTAAAATAGCATCCTTGCTCCAAAAACCACTTAAAGGGAAGATGCCGCTCAATGCCAAGGTTCCAATTAAAAAAGTCCAACCAGTTATGGGCATTTTTTTAAAAAGACCCTGCATCTTCCAAATATTTTGTTCATGATGCAACGCGTAAATCACGGAACCTGCACCCAGGAATAATAATGCTTTAAAGAAGGCATGCGTTGTCAGGTGATACATCCCTTGCATGGGGCCACCCAGTCCTAAGGCCATGACCATGAGGCCTAATTGACTTAATGTTGAATAAGCTAAAATTCTTTTTATATCATCTTCAGCCACAGCCAATATGGCTGCCATGAGTGACGTGATGGCTCCGGTGTAAGCGATAAAGGTAAGTGCTGTCACCGAAGGCGCGAAGACAAAAAAAGTACGGGCTAATAAATAAATACCAGCCGCCACCATGGTTGCGGCATGGATCAAGGCGCTGACTGGTGTCGGGCCTTCCATGGCATCGATAAGCCATACGTGTAAAGGTACCTGGGCTGATTTTCCCATAACACCGCAAAATAGTAATAAGGCTATGATGGTCAAAAGATGAGGATCTAAGTGAGGGATGACACTCGCCAAATCAGTAAATTGAAAAGTGCGGCCATGCTGGATACCAGATAAACTCCAAAGTAATATGATCCCACAAAGAAATCCGAAATCAGAAATGCGATTGACCATGAAGGCTTTGACACCGGCATCCGCTGCTGAGGGCTTGGCATACCAAAAACCGATGAGCAGATAGGATGAAAGGCCAACCAATTCCCAGAAGATAAACAGTTGGATAAAATTATTGGATAAGACGATACCGATCATAGAGAAAGCAAAGAGGCTTAAATAAGCAAAGAATCTTGGAGAGCTTGGATCTTCATCCATATAACCACGGGAATAGATAAAGATAGCGCTTCCAACACCGGTGACAACTAAAAGCATCATGATGGCCAACGGATTCGTGAGGAAACCAAAATTAATGACTAAGCCATCCATTTGAATCCAATTTAGGGATTCCTGAAGTTGTCCAGCGGGGGAGCTTTGAAAAATTTGAGTAAAGACCATACAACTGCAAGCAAAGGAAATCAGGATACCGAAGATGGCAGTCAGGGAGCTGAAGGTTTTATTTTTAAGGAAAAAAAGCGTGATCACGACACATGACACGAGGGGTGCAAAAAAAGCTATCCAAACCAAATGGGGATTGATCGTACTTACCATTTCAGTTCCTTTAATTCATCAGCCTGGATTGTCGATAAGCGGCGGTACATTAAGACAACGATGGCAAGTCCGATAGCCACTTCAGCAGCGGCAACAAGGATAACAAAAAAGACAATCAATTGACCGGCGTAATCACCGTTGAATTTTGAAAAAGCTACGAATGAAAGATTTGAAGCCGCTAAGAGCAGTTCCAGGGATAAAAGCACTTTAAGTACGTTACGGCTGGTCATGACACCGATAAGACCAATCGAAAATATGACGCCACTTAAAGCTAAATAATTACCTAAGGTGATCATAAATTTTCGTTGTCCTTGCCGGTGCTTAACGCCCCTTGAGCTAAGGATACGATCCCAAATATGGCGATTAATAATAGAAGTGATGTTAATTCAAAGGGTAACAGATAATCAGTGAAAAGAATCCTGCCGATATTTTCAATAGTTCCGCGGATGGAAGAAGCATCCATGGTCTGGGCTTTAATGAAACTCTTAGCAGCTAATCCAAAAGAAGCGAAGAATAATAATCCCACACTAATGCCAAGCCATTTAAATCGGCTTTGCTGGACAGAGCTCAATTTGAGCGCATTAAGGTTAAGGCACATCACCACAAAAAGGAAAAAAACAAGAACGGCGCCAGCATAAACTAAGAGCAGGATCATACCCACAAAGAATGCTTCCAGTAAAACAAAAAGACAGGATAAGGAGAAAATAGCGACGACTAAAGACAAAACATTGTACAAGGGGTTCCGTGCCAGCACTACCGCAAGGCTTGCAAGGATTAAGATAGCTGCAAAAAGATAAAAGAAATAAGGGGACATGCTTACTCAGGAAAAAATTTATATAATTATAGTTTGAGGATGTTTCGTATCCTTTAATCATAGAAATAAACAAAATATTGTCAAGAGGATAGTACTATAGTTTTTTGAACATCAAAGTTCTTGTGAGGGCATGAAGGTTATGGTATCTTATTCGAATGTCAGGTCGCCTATCTAATAAGAACAATAATGAAACGACATATTTCTGATATTATTTGAAATATTAATTTTATGGTAGATAAAATCAAAAATAAAAAATTAAGTGTCACCGCTGATCAAGAACTGCAGATATTGCGCAATGTGGTTGACATTGCCTCTTCAGAGCTTGACTTCACCTTAACCCTGCAATTAATTGTCAAAATCGTTACCGAGATGACAGATGCAGATTCTGTGTTCATCTATCTTTTTGATGAAAGTAAGCGTAATCTTGTCCTGATGGCCTCTAAAACAGCGCATAAAAAAGAGCTGGGCAATGTGGTTTTAAAAACAGGGGAAGGGATTACAGGGTGGGTTGCGCGTGAAAACAAGACAGTTGCCATTAAGGCCAAAGCTTATCGTGACCCACGATTTAAGAGTTTTGATGTTCTTCCAGAGGATCGTTATGAGGCATTTTTGTCTGTTCCGATTATATATAAGGGAAAAGCAATTGGGGTTGTGAATGTCCAGCATAAAAGCCAGCAGGACTACTCAACGGAAACGGTTAATTTGATTGAAATGATTGCCAAGCAAGTTGGCGGCATCATTGAACATGCAAGATTATTTGAAGAAACCAAGAAAAAAGCCCTGCAATTTGACTCCTTAATTAAGGTCAGTCATTCTATAACCAGCGAAGATTACCTGGATGAGATTTTAAATCTAATTGTTGTTGTGACGGCAGAAATGCTGAATTCTAAAATATGTTCAATTATGCTTTTAGATGAAAAAGGTACTGAACTATCTATTAAAGCCACCCAATCATTAAATTCAGAATATAAGCTGAAACCTAACATCAAGGTAGAGAACAGTTTATCAGGAAGCGTTCTTAAATCAAAAAAACCAGCAAGCGTCTATGATGTAAGCAAGGAAGAGAAATATGTTTATCGTGATTTGGCGCTTAAAGAGGGATTAACCTCGATGCTGGTAGTACCGATGATCGTTAAAGATAAGGCGATTGGGGTTATCAATGTCTATACTAAACAGCCCCATCATTTTGAAAATGAAGAAATTAATGTTTTGCAAATAGTGGCTAATCAGGCTGCTGTTGCCGTAGAAAATACCAAATTGATGCAGGAAGCGCTGAAGGCCCGGGAAGCCCTGGAAACCCGAAAATTGATTGAAAGGGCTAAGGGTATTTTGATGAAAATGAATAATCTTTCTGAAGAAGCGGCCTATCGGTTGATCCACAAAAAAAGTATGGACACCTGCCGTTCCATGAAAGACATTGCAGAATCTGTTGTTCTGATGGCTGAGCTTCAGAA
>Ga0302280_1002580_pt1 | contig 13734 bp, 11 predicted proteins | sample III_Fen_E1_1_FD_198771 | JGI IMG/M metagenome (GOLD analysis project Ga0302280, IMG submission 198771) | Peat permafrost microbial communities from Stordalen Mire near Abisko, Sweden - III_Fen_E1_1 | ecosystem: Environmental > Terrestrial > Soil > Wetlands > Permafrost | place: Sweden: Abisko...
GTAGAATATGTGCATATCGAAATTCGGAGTGCCGTCATTTCGAATCCCGCTTCAGGCTCTTTGAGGCCATAGCTGACTGTGCGAGATGAGAAATCCCCGGCATCATTGGGGGAATTGGAGATTTCCCATCCTGTCATTCCCAGTTTCGAAGCCATTGTTCTTTATCGAATTCGAAATGACGATACAAGACGCTACACCGATTATCCAATACCTGAATGCATTACCTCCTCTATATTACTGCCGTAGCACGGTTTTTCCAGAGCCGTCTAAGATTAGATGTAACCGGGTGTTTTACCCCCTCAAAATATGGGGTTTTGGCTCTTTTTGAGGAGAATGGAAATAACCAGTTTTGGTTATCAAAAAAGAAATAAGAAAATAACAATAGATCATGAAATAAAATTTCATTAATACCCTAAACAGCATCATTATGGATTATTCACAGGTAGAGAACGTAGCTTTAAAATACCCTCAAAGCAGCTTTGCGCAATTTACCAAGACTGCTAAACAATGTGTAGAAAATTTCACGAAGCACAATGCCATCATTGACCTGATTGAGAACAAAGAACTAAAGCTGGAAAACCTGCACAGTCTGCTAAACACCTTGTTCCACCAAGTGTACAATGGTTCCAGTTCATTTGCGCTAGCAGGCACCATGTGCGACAATAGGTATTTTAAGATCAGGGAATACCTTTTTCACCATGCAGAAGAAGAACAGGATCATTGGAAATGGATCGTGCAGAACCTGCGTGATACAGGATTCGAAGGAGCTGACCCCAGAGAGGTATTCCCGTCTTTCCATACCCAGGCTTATATCTCTTTTGCCATGTATCTGGCACACAAGCAGCCAGTGGCAAGGCTTGCAATGGGTTTTGTATTGGAAGACCTGAGCGGAGCGCTTGGTATTGAATACGGAGCTAAGGTTGCGCAGCAATTGAAATTGACGCGAGAGCAGATGAGCTTCTTTTTGCTTCATGGCGAACTGGACAAAGGCCATAGCCATGATATACTGGATGTACTGGAGCATGCGCCATTAACCCCTTATGAATGGGCATGGTGCGAGTATGCGGCAGAATGCACTTTGTATTTATATCGCAATATGTACAACCAAGCGGCCAGGCTGGTGAAAGAGGCCTCATTGGTTTAACAGGATATGATCTTATGTTAGTCTCTATTTTAAAAACTCATTGGATGAGCTACTCTATAAAAATCGCATCCTCAAAAGAGGATAAGGAAGCCATTTTCCGTTTCCGATATAAAGTATATATGGAAGAACTGAATAAAAGGCATATTGCTGCTGATCATGATCATAAGATGCTTTTTGATGAGGCAGATAAGTACACAATACTTTATTATGCTGCAAATGGTAATGATGTTATTGGTACTGTGCGCTCGCAGAGGGGTACTGAAGGAATGTTTCTAGCGAATGATAAAATCTTTTTTGGCATAGATGTATTTGATGCGCATATTGATTGCTGTGAAATGGCCATTGTTGACAGGCTGATTGTAGATCAGGAATATCGCCATGGCTCATTGGCACATGAGTTAATGCTGGCAACTTATCTCGGAGGGCTTGAAGTCGGCACAAGAATATGTTTTATTACCTGTGATGAGAAGCTTCTGCAGATGTACCAGCGATATGGTTTCAGGGTTTACGCCACGCCTGTATTTCTGTCATCAGGTGAAAAAAGATACCGCATGGTTTTGATGTTATGTGACAGGAATCATTTGCAAAAAGTAAGAAGCCCTTTCCTGCGACACTTGCCCGAAAGCCTTGATGATGGAGGAGAGTGTGCGAGCATCATAGAAAGGGAATTGGGCTTTAAGCTCGTTGATGAATTTACAGAGGCCGCATAATAGGGATAGACTTTTTAATTTATTAATAAAATGAAATCAAAGGTTTCAGACAATTTGGGATGGGTATTATCAGGAATGTTAATTGCTATTGCAGTGGCTTGTGTTATTTATGTTTTTTACATGTTGAAGGGCGTGGATTATCAGGCTCCTTGATTGATGAAATTCCATTAAACGTGAGGCCAGGGGTTACCTGAAAAATCAAGATTTCAAAACACTATTACAATCTATCATTTTAATGGGTTGGAATATGAGAGCATTAATAATTGTTATTGAGCTATTCCTGTTCTCAGGCTTTATATGGGCTTTGGTTTGTTGGTTTAAAAACAGCAAAACTGTGAAGAGATGGGAGTTGGTTTATATTAAAACAGGCGGTATTATGTTTTTAATAGCGCAATTATCATGTGCATGTTTATCCCCGCTTCCATCATATTCGGTTTCAATGACGGGGATTCTTTTATTATTATCATCGGGTGTTCTTTTTGCCTTATCTCTCTTGTCTTTCAGACAGCCGCCCGGTATTGCATTTGCAGACCAAATAAGCGTTGAACTAAATACTTTAGGGCCTTACAGGTTCATCCGGCATCCGTTCTATACTTCTTATTCATTGTCCTGGATTGGTGGAACAATGGCAACTGGATGCTGGTTGCTTTCTATTTCATTTATTATGATGGGTATCATTTATTACACAGCTGCAAAAGAAGAGGAGAACCTTTGGCTTAATAGCAAGAATAGCAAAAAATATAAAGAGTATATGGATAGCACTGGCATGTTCATTATCAGAGTTGCTGAAGTTTTTTAAAATCATGCCTAACCTTGACAGATTTGGTTCTCAGGACCCGAGTCTCCGCCTTGCCAACTGGTAAACTGCAGGCCGGTGCGGGGCTCGCTGTGCAATAAGTAAAGTTGTGATTATGATAAGCAACAATAAGCTCCTGCTTTTATTTAGAATACATGAACATATTTGATGACAATAGATGAGATTTAAAAAAAATAAAATAAACAAGCCAGGTATTTATATTATCACCTTGCTGTCATTATTTGCCTGCAATGCTTCATACGCGCAAATCATCGGGTCAACCACCTGTACGGGCAGCTTGGGCGTACCGATAGTAAATGAAACATTCGGATCCGGAACAGGCTTTGGGCCTCCTTTGAGCCCGGGGATAACAAATATGCAGTATGTCAATTTCCCTTGCCCCAATGATGGCCAATATACCATCGTGAATGCGACAGCAGGATGCTTCGGCGCAAACTGGCACGCCACAACAGATCATACTGGGAATCCGAATGGTTATTTCATGCTTATCAACGCTTCTTATCAGCCCAGCGACTTTTACGTGCAAACGGTCAATGGGCTGTGTGATGGCACTACTTATCTTTTTTCTTCATGGGTAATGAATATGGATGTCAGTGTAGGTGCATCTCCCAACATTACATTTACAGTTGAGAATACCAATGGAACGATTTTAGGCACATATAGTACCGGGAATATTCCTATTTCTAATCCCGCCACATGGAATCAGTATGGTTTTTATTTTACTACACCGGTAGGTGTTTCAACTGTGGTCTTGAGGATGCATAATAACGCACCGGGAGGGCTTGGCAACGATCTTGCGCTTGATGATATTACGTTTAGCCCCGCTGGGCCTCTTACTTCTATCAGTATACAAGGTAACGGGGGAAGCACGGTAAGCACATGCAGCAAAAGCCTGACGTTTCTGTCAACAGTTGAAAATTGCTATCTCAGCAATGGCTATCAATGGCAGCTTAGTAATGATGGGGGTGCAACCTGGGCCGATATTGCCGGGGCAAACAACACCACTTATACAATGCCTCCGCTTAGTTCAGGTAGTTACATGTATCGCCTTGGAGTTGCACAGGCGGGAAGTATTGGAAACAATAACTGCAGAGTATACTCTAACAATCTCACCATTACTGTGTCAGGAAATGCGCCGGTCAAAACGATAAAAACAGTGTCGGTATGCAACGGACAATCCTATACGTTGCCTTCAGGAAAAATAGTGAATGCGGCAGGTGTTTATAATGACACATTGTACAGCATACAAGGGTGCGATAGCGCAATAAACGTTATAAACCTTAACGTCAACGCAGTGAAGATTTTAGCAATGAATGCTTTTATCTGTCATGGCAGCAACTATACCTTGCCGTGGGGAAAAACCGTTAATGCTGCTGGCCTCTATAACGATACGCTGTATAATGAGCAAGGTTGCGATAGCCTGATAAATAGTGTAAACCTTACAATAAGCACAGCAAAAACGGTAGCCACAAATGCTTTTATCTGTCAGGGAAGCAATTACGTTCTGCCATCTGGAAAAATAGTTGCATCTGCCGGAATTTTTTACGACACACTCCATAGTATTCTGGGTTGCGATAGCCTCATAACTACTCTTAACCTTACAGTAACCGCAGCAAAAACTATAACAACAAGTCCTGTTATCTGTAATGGTAGCAACTACGTTCTTCCCTCGGGAAAAACAGTTGCAACCGCAGGTGTTTATTATGACACGCTTTATAGTTTGCAAGGCTGTGATAGCCTGATAACAATTACTAACCTTTCTGAAATCACTACCAGCGTGCAAACGTTGAGAGCCTTTATCTGCAATGGCAGTAGTTATATTTTGCCATCCGGAAAAGCGGTGTCTTCCGCGGGTACCTATAACGACACCTTGCATGGCTTACAAGGTTGTGACAGCTTGGTAACAACAGCAATCTTAAAAACAGATGAACCCCCGTCCGCGTTTTTGCCTGTAGAAATAACAAAATGTGCTTATGCTGCAATTACAATTACTGCCAGCGGATCATTTGCAGCATACCTCTGGAGTTCCGGCTCAACTGGCAACAGCATTGAAGTGAAAGATGCGGGAACGTATTGGCTGGAAGCAACAGACAGCAACAATTGTAAAGCTACTGATTCTGTTTATGTGAAGGATTCTGTTTGTAAAGAAGATGTTTTTGTGCCTTCAGCATTCACGCCAAATGGAGACGGGATAAATGATAATTTCAAGCCGATTATAAATGGCAATTTAATTTTCTATCATTTTATAATCTACAACAGATGGGGGCAAAAAGTATTCGAAAGCAAGGACCCGGGCAAAGGATGGGATGGCAAATTGAATGGAAAACCTCAGGATATGGGCACATTTGTTTGGCAACTGGCAATGTCATTTGGCAATAGTACTTTGACAGACCAAAAGGGTACAGTTGTGCTGATAAGATAAATGGAGCTAGATTATGCACAATTTTAACTAAAGCTGATTATGATAACCCACTTAAATAATCGTTAGAATGAACATAAAAAACAGTATGACAGTTATAAAATCAATTATAAGCTATGCCTTGCCGTTAATTTTTGCCGCTTGCAGCAAAAAAGACATCTCGGCTGGCTCATCCAGCACAAACAAGCCAACGGCTTCATTTAGCTATGCTATCCTAAACCCTTATAATCTCCCGCTAAATATTGCCTGCTCAAATTCGTCCCAATATGCCACGTCGTATTCATGGGATTTCGGAGATGGCAGCAAGTCAACCGATTCGTTGCCGGCCCACACTTATACCACCGGCGGCATTTATACAATCACATTGATAACTTCTAATACTTTGGGGAGCGATACGGCAACTCAGCAGATCAGGGTCTCGCCTTACCCGCAATCATACACTGCTTTTGACGGCACTGTTTATAGCTTAAATGCCTGGGAGGGAAAAACTATCATGCTGATGATGCGCACTCCGGGGCTTGATCCAACGACTATGTTCAACTGGGCCAAAGTAATGGACAGCGCTTATGGCTATTACTTTGCTGCCACAGGAGTATTCCCGACGCCCAATCCAAATGTTACTTATATCAATAACCATGTTACTATTGCCGATGTGGCAAGCACATGTGGTGCAGGCTGCGGTTATTTAGGCGCCACGGGCATTGAGATGCTTAATGCTTATACTGACAGGATGTATTCTTATGCCCTGAATAATCAATACGATCAGGAACTGTTCTACGAATGCGGCAGGAATTTTTGGTTTTACGGGAATCAACTGGCATACAAAGCCAACGACCCCGTGACTACGGGATATGCAGTGTTTATGAGGTTCATGTCAATGGACGCTGTTGGGGTAAACCCTGCGCCTTTCAACAGCACGCCATGGGCAACATTCCTTTCTGCGGAAGAATCGCTGGTAGATATTTATGCCGGCGACACATCATACAACTGGAGCAATACTTTGGGCGTTGGCGGAGGTGTCACAAATTCATTAGGCCTTGGCGCGACCGATCTGTTTTCTTCTTTCTGCATGAGGCTTGCGCAAAATTATGGAGGCAATGGCTTTGTGATCAGCCTTTGGAAAAAAGCAGGGTCAATGCCTGCTGCAAATACTACACAGGATGCAGTTGACAATTTCATTTTAGCATGCTGTGCAGCAGCCAATAAAAACCTGACCAGTTTATTTACAGTTACCTGGCGTTGGCCCATGAGCAGTGCTGCAATAACTGCTGCAGGCCAATATCCCCAATAGCAGTACTTAAAGCTTAGCTCAGCCGTTCCCGGCAGATTTCTTAGCTGACAGTAAACAGAAATTGTAAAGCAGTGACAGATTCAACTGAAAAATGAAAGAAGGATAACAGGCAATGATCATTTTTTCGCGAACAATGAATAAAAAGTAATGAACAACAGGCATCTTTTGATGGGCCTTTACGGTTGTCAAAACTTTATCCCGTTTTTCCGCCCTTCCAAATACGGGGTTTATCCCCTTGTATGTAAAATTTCGATTGAGGAGATTTGTTTAGGCAATGAAGCTTTTCCGGAGTTTAAAACTTTGGAAAAGCTTTTCGGGGTTTTCATAAAATAAAATATAGCTAAAAATAGCTAAAGGGAAATAAATGGATTTTGCATAATTTTAAAGTTCTTAAGATGAATTTCTAAGTTCATAAGATTGTTATTGCGTCCCATCTGAAAAATTGTTTGTTTCATGATCATCCCTTTAGAATAAAGCCCGGGTGCCGGAGGCCTCAGATGATTCTGATATAAACAATTTATGCTATGAAGCAATATGCTATGCTCAGGGACAGCGAACTGATTTCTCAATGCCGCAATGGCAGCGATGATGCAATGGAATGGCTGGTGCAAAAACACAGCGGCAAACTTTTTGACTTTATCCTTGGCAAGGTGAAAGACCGGCATCAGGCCGAAGACATTTTTCAGGATGTAATGATCAGGCTGATCGTGCTGATACGTAATGGCCATTATACAGATAACGGCAAATTCACCCATTGGGCAAGGCACATTGCATTCAATATGTGCATAGACCATTTCAGAAGAAAAAAGCGCAGCAGATATGCCACTAACGGCGATGGGCATGAGTTTTTCGATACTTTTCATTTTTCTTCCGAAGGGATTGACCTGAAATTGATCACTACCGAAAGGAGAGACCTGATAGCAAAAACATTAAGCTTGCTTCCTGAAGACCAGCGCCGGGTGATTGTGATGCGCCATTACGGGGAGTGTAGTTTCCGGGAAATCGCTTCGGTTACCAATTGCAGCGTCAACACGGCTTTGGGCAGGATGCGGTATGGGCTCATGAATATGCGGAAAATGATCGGGGGAAAGGCAGTGGGTTAGCGATCGGCGGCAATGACAGTCCGGCCCACTATTAGCAGCATATGGTTTGTGCAGTCATGTAATACCATTATTTATTTTGAACCAATCGTAAAACCCTTTCAGGTTAATTCATCTGCTTTTATGTATATCAGTCGCCGTTATTTCCGTAAATGGTCATTGGCATTAGTCATTTGTTGCTTTGCTGATTTTGCTTTCGCACAGGAAAACACACCAGTATATGTCATACCGGTCGTTTTTCACGTCATCAGCGCAAACCCTTATGCCCTGCCGGATTCATTTTTTGTGAGCGGCCTCAAAGACCTCAATGATGCATTTGCCCATGCAGGCGCTTACGCATCGGGGCAACCGGGAGCAAACACAGGCATTACATTCTGCATTGCAAAAACCGACCCTAATGGTGGTAATACCAATGGCATCACCAGGACCCAGTCTGTCTTAGGTAATTTCGACAAGGATATTGAAGATGATAAATTAAAAAATCTTGTTTCTTGGGATACGAAAAAATACTGCAACATTTGGTTTGTTGACGGCGTGCAGGATGAAAGTTATGGGTCTTACAATTGCGGGATTTGGCTGAGGGCTTTTAATCAGGATTATGCCACTTTTGAAGGGGACGGGAAATTTACAGATGGGATTGTGACATCAGGCTTTGGTGTTCCGCTTGCATATTTGATGGGAGTTTATCTTGGGCTTAGAAATACTTTTATCCCTTTTAATTGCACAAACAACAATTGCGCAATTGACGGCGATGGCATTTGTGATACACCGCCATCTTCAGTTGCAGGCGGTTCGTGTACCAATCCTCAAAACTCTTGCAATACCGACGCATTATCTGGTTTTAAAATGGATGTGCCGGATCTCACCTCTAACTTTATGAGCACTGCTGGTTGCGCTAATGAGTTTACGCAGGGGCAGGCAGTAAAAATGCGCGCCAACCTCACTACAATCAGAGGAGGGCTGATTGCTCAAAGTGAATGCGTCCCGCCCTGCAGTGAAAATATCCTTTCCTATTTCACCAGGGACAACTGGTCTCCTGTTATCGGCTCGAATGTAAATTTCACCAGCACATCAACCGGTGGCACCAACTATCAGTGGAGCGTGAACGGCACGGTGGTTGGGAGCAACAGTACTTCCTATTCCCAAACGTTTAATGCGGCAGGCACCTATATGGTTACGTTGAAAGTGTATAATGATAACACAAACTGTTATTCCACATATTCTGATAAGGTGATTGTGACTTGTGGGGTCATGGCAAGATTCGATCCCAACGTGAGGGAAATTGCTGCCAAAGCGCCTCTGGCAATAGATAGCATTTTTTTCACGAACCGCTCAGTCAATGGTGCTTCTTATCAATGGTGGATGAGCAGTGATGCAGGAATGGCCGCCAGTATTGTTGGAACAGGCTTTAACCTGAATTATACATTCACAGTGCCGGGAAATTATTCCGTATGGCTTGTTGCGTCTAATGGCTCATGCAGTGACACTACGGAAAAATTTAATTTCCCTGTATATGACCCCACCCAAGATGGCGTGATGTACCTGAACGATGTGGAATGCTATCAACAAAATAAAGTGCTTGCTAAATTACAGGTGTGCAATAATGGATACAGCCCAATACCGGCCAATATGCCTATCACGTTATATGATGCGGATCCACACTCAGGGAGTGCAAATAAACTGGGCACTTTTTTTATGCCTCAGACTATTGACGGACATTGCTGCAGCGGTAGCTATCCATTTATTGTGAACGTCAGTACGCCCGGCCTGAATCAATTATATGCAGTTTTTAATGACAGCGGCACCACCAAACCATTTACACTGCCGGGCACAAGCCTCCAGGAAGTAACTTATACTAATAACATAGCTTATGTAAACGGTTTCCAGTTAAATGTTATAGTAAACCCTTCAACTGCAATCCTGCAGCCCGGCGACACGTTGCAGTTGGGAGAAACTATTACGAATGGCCTGTATGGCAATGGTGTCATATCTTCCTATTTATGGAGCACTGCACAGGATATGAACTGCACCAATTGTTATAACCCTTATTTTATTGCAGAGAAAAAAATATATAGTGTCAGAAAAGAATTGATAGTTACCAATTCCTATGGCTGTGTTGACAGTTCATTTGCCGTCATCAAAATTCCCCCATACGATGATTTTAAAATAACCATTGATAGCGTGGCATGCGCGGGCACCAACAATATGGAACTGAACTTTACCGTTTGCAATAATTTCATAAGGGGCAATATACCTGCCGGCCTGAGGGTCGCGTTTTATGATGCTGATCCTGGTTCTGCCGGCGCAAATTTGCTTGGCTCGATATTTACAGTGCCTGCTTCCAGTGTTGGCCAGTGCGCTTCTTTTGCATACACAGTTCCCAGAACAACTACCGGTAAAGTATTTGCTGTAGTAAACGACAGTTCCGGATCAGTTCCCGTTCATTTTCCGGATGACAGCACATTTATTGAAACAGATTATACCAATAATATAGCCTCGGTAAATTATCTGCCACTCACTGTTTCAATAACCCCTGCCAACGATACGCTGCAGCCCGGTGATACGTTGACATTGTCTGCTTCAGCAGGGCCGGGCGTTATATCCTCCTACCTTTGGAGTAATTCCCCATATCTGAGTTGCACCAATGCTTATGGATGCAGCGATACAGCAACTGTGCTGATCCTGATACCACCGGCAGATGACTACGCCATTAATATTGACAGCATGAAATGCTCGGCTAATGATAGCCTGATTGCGTGGTTCACCATCTGCAATTTGTTTAAACGGGGCATCGTGCCGCAGGGGCTCAAAGTGGCCTTTTATGATGCGAATCCCGCAGTTGCCGGGGCTAATCTGCTTGGCCCGGTATTCGTTGCGAATCCTTCGGCCATGCAAAAATGCTTTTCATTCGTGCAAACAATTAAAGGTGTCAGCGCCGGCACGGTGTACGCAGTAGTGAACGACAGCCTGATTACGACACCGGTCACTTTTCCACAGGATACCCTTTATCTGGAAAAAGACTACTCCAACAACATCAATGCCTATGCGTATGCTCCGGATACTGTTTCCCTGCAGCCATCCGATACTACTGTTTTCAGGCATCAGACATTCCCGGTTACCATCAACACCCCAGTCTATGATCCCTCAAGTACCGCTTGGTTTCCGGGTAATGGCTATACACTTAGCTGCACCAGTTGTGCTTCACCGCTGGTGACCGTTGCAGACAGTTCGGTAGTGCAGATGCAAACGGCCAATCAATATGGTTGCCTGATCAAAGGGAAGTCTGTTATCAATATTTTCCCTCCCGATTTCACCGTGCAGATACTGGGCACTACCTGCTACAGCAACACCACATCGCTCGTAAAGTTTAAGATTTGCATCAACAACGATTATGATAGCATCTATGCCGGCCTTCCGGTTTCTTTTTATGATGGCGACCCTGCGGGCGGTAATGCAAAAGTGCTCTCCCCTGTTTTTTATCTTCAGAAAGCAGATCCGGTCAGTTGCGACTCTTTTACTTTTATCGTGAACACGCCCTCTTCGCAAAATTTGTATGCTGTGGTCAATGACAAAGGAGACAATCCATCCATAGTTCCGGACATCGTGTTCAATGAAACGGATTATACAAACAACATGAGTAATGTTGCCATTATTCCTTTCCTGGCACAGATTGCTCCTTCCGACACCATTGTGCTCCGGAACAGCACCATCCAATTGCTGGGTTCTGCAACAGGAGGACAGCTCACTGCATACACGTGGATGCCCGCTGATTTTCTGTCTTGCACCAATTGCCTGAACCCTTCTGCTTATGCGCCTTATTCAGTGAAATATGCCTTCATTGCAAAGAATGAAAACCAGTGCTTAGATACGGCTTATGCGGATATCAGAACTTTTGCGCCAGGAGTGGTGGACATCCCGACAGCCTTTACTCCCAATGGAGACGGTCACAATGATATATTCTACATCATGGGAGATAAAGAGGTGCAGTTGCTGAATGAGTTTGCCATTTTTGACAGATGGGGCAAGCAGATGTTTGCAGAAAGCAATGTGCCCGCGAATGACCCCCACTACGGGTGGGATGGCATGAGCGGCGGAAAAAAAGCAGAGGCAGGGGCTTATGTGTATGTTGCGAAAGTGCAGTTTTCAAATGGGGCTGTGCAATTGTATAAAGGCACCGTGGTGCTGATAAGATAAGCGTGCAAATTTTTCCAAAGTTCCAAACTTTGGAAATGCTATAGGCTTAACAATCATCATTTTGGTGACTGCAAATCTGAGGTACGGCAAAAATGCTGAATCAAGATCGCAAAGCCTTTAATGTATGGCTACAGTATGACTGAAGCAGGGTAAAAGCGTACCTGAAGTATGGGAACTGTATGGTAAAAGCGTACCTACTGTATGGGAACTGTATATTAAAAGCGTACTTACTGTATGATTGCTGTATGAAAGAGGCATTGCAAATGTTCAACTAAGGTATCGGCATGCTATTTTATATTAATATGTTCCTAAACTGGTCCATTTATCGCGTTCTAATGCACCTGCCCGCCGCGGGCAGCCAATGTGTGCTTTGTCTGGATAGGATGCGGTTACAATACCGGGCATTGTCCCGGCTTCATCTCACTTCAAAGCGCAAAATTTAGCTCTTTGCACCTATGCGAATTGGCGTCTTAGTCTCCGCCGGGCAGGTTTGCATGAAATATTCTCAAACTGGACACCTTGCCCAAGCCTGCTTTTTTTTGGGCAAATGGGTAAATTGCTTATCTTGATATACCAGAATAGAAAAGCGCCAAAGAAAAGTCTTTACAGGCTGGCAACAAAAAGAAACCCAAACCAGTCAATCACATTTCATGCTGAACAGATGGTCCGCTTTAATGCCACTATATTACAATTTGCAGAGCAGGGGGAAAAGACCGGATGGAGCTATATCCACATACCCGCTTCCATAGCGCAGCAGCTAAAGCCCGGCAACAAAAAATCGTTCCGCGTAAAAGGGAAACTGGATGAGTACGAAATTAAAGGCATCAGCCTCATGCCAATGGGCGAAGGCGATTTCATCATGGCATTGAAAGCCTCTTTAAGAAAAGCAATCGGCAAAAACAAAGGAGCAAAGCTGAGCGTGCAACTGGAAGCAGACAACAATAAACTGAAACCGCCCGCTGAATTCATCGAATGCCTGAGGGATGAGCCGGATGCGCTGTCTTTTTATAAGCAGTTGCCCCTCTCTCATCAAAACTACTTCACCAATTGGATTCGGGCGGCAAAAACAGATGCTACCAGGGCCCGGCGCATTGCACAAAGTGTAAATGCCCTCGCAAAGAAATTCCACTTCGGGCAATTGCTCCGCTCTCTTAAACAGGACAAAGAAGATTTTTTCCGTTAATGATCCCGCGCAGAAGGGCGCTTACCTCGTATGTTTCCTGAACGAAACATCAGCGTTTTGAGATGCGTCACCCGCTTTCTGTTTGCTCTCCATCTGATTTTGAAAAACAGCATGCTTCATCGTGGCAGTATACCTGCCCATGCCTATCACAATGGCAACGGCCGCTGCAATGCCGGTGGCGGCTGCAAGGTTTCTTCTCACAAGCATCAGTGTGTAATTACCGTACAGTGATTTTTTGTGCGCTTCAATGCCTTCGGCAGACACCTGCACCAGCATGGCACGCGGGTCAAAGTCATCGCCCCAGATGTGCACGTGCCTGTTTTTGCGCAGCAGATAGCAGGTTTCTTTTAGTGTGTTCAGGTCATATCTTTTACTCTGCCCTGCAATACTGAAAAGGGGAACGTATAAATAGCGCTTGTGTGTTTTTTTTCTGCCCCGCAGTTCCTCTGTCCACGACTCGTTTGTGCAAAGGCTTTTTAATATCCAGGAAGCCGCATGGCGCTGCTGTTTTTCGTGACGCGTGATCATAATAATCAGATATTGGATGATGATAGATTTTAAAAAAATCTATCTGATCTTCACAACGCGGGCAATTGCTGCTTTATTGCAGTGCGCAAAAAAATGACACTTTCCTGAAAATATTTTCCACTGCGCGGAACAGGATTCCATTATTTGGAAACACCTTCCTTTTCTCAATTTTTCATCAGCCTGAAAACCATTTGTTTGGTGAAATGGCATTTTGGTTGCAACGTATCATCCGCTGGTATCTGTAGAAAAAGCCATTTGAAACAAAATTCAATCACTAAATTAATGTAAAATGAAACCTGGATTTTTGCAGGCACTCAAAAAACATGTGCTTGCTCTTTCTTTGATTGC
>Ga0302280_1002588_pt1 | contig 13713 bp, 6 predicted proteins | sample III_Fen_E1_1_FD_198771 | JGI IMG/M metagenome (GOLD analysis project Ga0302280, IMG submission 198771) | Peat permafrost microbial communities from Stordalen Mire near Abisko, Sweden - III_Fen_E1_1 | ecosystem: Environmental > Terrestrial > Soil > Wetlands > Permafrost | place: Sweden: Abisko...
TTACGATCTTTGATAACAACAATAGCAACTAAGGCAGTAAGATACTTCAAGTTGTGATTTGCTTTCAGATTAAGTTCTTACGATCTTTGATAACAACAATGGCAGTGATTGTGTGCAACAAAATGACGTTGTGATTTGCTTTCAGATTAAGTTCTTACGATCTTTGATAACAACACTTGGACATATGGGCAATTGTCGATTCTTGTTGTGATTTGCTTTCAGATTAAGTTCTTACGATCTTTGATAACAACAGCTTAAGCGGAAAGCCTTATCTGGCGAGTGTTTTCAAAGAAAATAGGAACAAAAAAATGCTTTGTAAGAGCCATTGTGCATGATTGTGCGATGGCTTTTTGCATTTCTGGAAAGGGATAATGACCGCAGATTCACAGATTTTACCCTGAAAAATCTGTGAATCTGTGGCAAATCTTTTACACTTTAAATTAAAACAGCTCTAATTGCTGGGGAACTTCTATCGGGTCGGCAGGCGATTGGCCGTAGTATATCTCCATCATGCCGAACTGTTTGTCGGTGATAGTCATGATGCCCACATGACCTTTTTCAGGCAGGCTTTTTTTCACCCGCTTTATATGCACATCTGCGTTCTCTGCGCTGGCGCAATGGCGCAGGTACATGCTGAATTGGAACATGCTAAAGCCATCGTTCAGCAGCTTCTTGCGAAAGACTGCATATATCTTTCGCTCTTTCGGCGTTTCAGTCGGCAGGTCAAAAAAAACAAGTACCCACATAATACGGTATGCGTTTAATCGGTCAGCCTTCATGGCATTTCTGGATATAGTATTTTGCGTTGCTCTCCCGTGTAGCACTTGGCAAGCGATGTTGCCGTGCGCTGTGCTGCGATCATCAAAGGGCTGGTTTCTTCGCCCATCAGCACATCCACAGTCGGCAGCTTCAGCAGTTTCACTTTCAATTCCTGTGTCAATGCTTCCACGGCGGATGTTTCATCAATGATGCCCCTTACGATCACATCTACAAATGGCCTGTATGGCTCCATGATATCATCTGCAAGGCAATATGCATTATAGCGGTTACGGTGGAATATGCCCAGCGTGGGCAGTAAACCCGCGCCTACAATGGCTCTGGCAACTGTTGCTCTAAGTATCGCATAACCGTAATTGAGCAGGTTGTTCGGTGGCGGGCCTTCACGCTTGCGGAAGAACATCCATGCAGAGGGAAACAAATTGCTCCAATAGTAAGCTGCCGCTTTTGCCTCATTGTTATCAGGATCACCGCTCTTTACGGCCTGTGCGGATGTTTTTAAATAATTGTTGGGGATATCCCATTGCTGCAGCACGGAAGCCTGGTTGGTTATTTTTGCTTTTACGGTCTGCTGCCACAGTTGTTTTTTCAAAGGCTCGGTAGCATCTATCTGTGCGCGGAAGCGCTCGCTCTGTATGGTGTTTCCATCAAGCGGAAGCAGCATGCCGCTGGGATGGTGCGTTTCGTTGCAGGTGATCACTGCAGCGTTGTTGGAAGCCAGTTTATCAAGCAGGTAATGTGAGATGGTGATTTGCTGATGCTCCAGCAACAGCATGCCGATGTCTTCAATCGGCACTGTCTTTTCAGGTATGTTCTCGCAGCCTTTCACATGCTCATAGCTTGCCACCAATTGGTCGTTGCGGCATTTAAGGTGGCATGGGCTTTCAATGCAAAGCGTGCGCTTGATCATGGAATATTGAGATGAGTGCAGGAAATAAACGCTGGCAGCAGTTTATTTATTACGCGGGGAGTTGTTGAAGCCTTTCCAAAGTTCTAAAACTTTGGAAAAGCTAATTGAAGGATTAAGACTTATACTAAAGAAATATTACCTAACCAGTCAGTTTTGATTTTAATGCAATAATCCTGAATTTTCATAGGTTTGGTTTTATATGCTTTATCAATTAAACCTTTCACAAAATGTTCATCCACTGCTACAGGTGCGCTATCCCTGTAAGAACCATATTCGACAAAGTTCATCTCTTTTTTAGGAATGTCTTTTTCTTCATACTTTTTCTTCAATTCTATTTTTTGTTCTTCTGTTAAATCTTTAGCAATACTGATTGTATTTGCATAATTGTGAGGAATAAAGAAACAATCTTTGCCAGTAAACTTTACAACTTTATAAACTCTTTTATTAAACTTCGCTTTGTTTTCGTTTTGCGAAATCCATTTGGTAAAGTCATCTGCAGTAAAATTTAATATTGGGTCATCTACATTTTCTGGTAAATAGACTAACTCATTTTGCTGTAAGGAAAATAAAACTTTATCTGCATTGTTTTTCGTGATATAATATTCGTAAATTTTTTTCTTGAAGTCTTCATTTTGGTCTTTCCATTCTGTTTTAGCAAAATCTGCTGCATCGTAAAGTGAAACAATATCAAAAACTCTTTCTTTTTCTCCGTCTTTTTTGGCTTTTTTTTCCATTACCAAGAAAAGATAATTACTTCCCGTTTTTACACTAAGTTTATCGTTATCTGTATAAAGCCTTTGCAGGGAGCTTTCTTTTACTTCTTTAGTATTATAATAAACTTTTGTTTTAAAAACAGGTGGTTTCAATAATTCAGGTTTCTTTCGTTGAAAACGACTCTCATTGAAAGCTTTTAATCCCTCTCCTGAAAAAGCTTCTTTCATTGAGCCATATTCACTCTTCTTTCTGTGTTGATTTATTTCTGCTTTTAAAACAGGGTCTATAATTTTTTCAATATCTTTTACTGTTAAGTTTGAGATGCTCATTGTTTTTGTGTCCTGTCCATTGTGCTTGCCATACAATGTTGCTTCGTGCAAAGCGCTTCTTATTTTTATTTCTTTCTTTTTTGTTTTTTCGTTGAATTGTATAGTCAGATTGTCTTTTGGTTTATGAGACACTACCATTGCCTCAAGATGAATCTTCGCTTGACGTGCCAAATCATCAAATGGAGGTTCAAATTTCCTAAAGGGTTGAATAGTCTTTTGAATTTCTTCTCTGCGTTTTTCATCTAAATTGAAGAAGGCTTCTAAAACTGTTTCATCTTCTTTGACTTCTAATTGTATTTCATCTTTATGAGCCATTAACCAATCTTGCAATTCTTTATTCAAGTTGTTTAATCGATGAATATCTTTTTGTTCGGTTAATGCAACAACTAAAGCGTCTATAGAATGATGGCGATGGTCATAACGTTTACTCCAATTCTTAATTTTAAGAATATCCTTATTTTTTCTTTCATCAAAATCTCTTGTTACCCATTTGTTAGATGAATCCCATAACTCCATTTGTTCAAATCGGCTTTTAGTCAACTCCATAAACAATTGCTTTAATCCCCAACGGCTTCTTAAGAAATCAGTTATCATGCCTGTTGATGATTTTACATTATTGCTACCAACAATTTGAGCTAATTCAGACTTTACTGCTAAAGCAATGTATTGTGTTTCTTTAATTTGCCTTTCAATAAAATCTGTCGGTATTTTTTCTAATAATAAATTTTTCTTCTTTCTTCCAAAATAGTTTTCATTAACTATATCAATAAAGGCTTGAATAGAACAGATTTTATATTTGGTATTTTGTTGTGAGATATATTCCCATGAAGTCCTGTTTCCTTTTTCTGCATTTAAAAAACCTTCAACTAAAACTTTGTTAGAAATTGAGTCATCAAATAACCTTGATTTAGGAATAATATGGTCTATTTGATATTCATCGAAAAGGCTAATCTCTAATGTGTCACCAGAATATGGAGATAGGTATTTTTGATGTTCATATAATTTGTATTTCAAAATGTTTTCATCTGTAATGGGTATTTTTTCTTCAGCTAAACGTTCTTTAATTCTATTGTTTTGTTTTTGATTGTTTAATTGACCCTTATAAATTTTTTCTCTCTCAGCGGCACTATTTTTTAAGTCTCTTGCAAGCTCTATTCGTATTTCCAACTTTTCGGGATTGAATTTATATTGCTTCCAAATAGCTTTTATTACTTGCAATGCTTCATTGGTAATTTGTTCTACTATTGGATTTCTTAAATTCCTATTTGGATTATACTTAATATCGTGATAGTTCTTTATTGTGGCATTTATTTCAGCAGTTGTATGTTTGCCATAAACCAATGATGACGCAAATGAGTCCATCATGCCGCCAGTTTCAATAATATTGGGGTTGCTGTCAATATAATCAACCATGTAAGGTTTTACGCCATCTTTAAGTTCTCCAGTTTCAATGGCATGTTTAATATTCTCAAAATTTTCTTTTATAAGATTTGTTATGCCAACCGTATTCAATTGCATTAACGGCAGAATATTATTAATTGCTTTTGCAGACAGGCTTGCATATTTCCTGGGATAGGTAATATTTTGTGCCAATTTTAATGCAAGAGTAATTGCATTAGTTTCAGCTATTGAAGCCTTTAAAATATTGATCAGCGATGATACTTTTTTACTATTGACATCATATTCACTTCCTGAATTGTTTAAATCAAAAATTGAATTGAAGATTTTTAAAACTATTTCTTTATCCTGATTAATTATTTTATTAAAATCATCGCCTAATATTTTCTTGATGGTAATTGCTGTGTCGCAACCTTTTAATTTGGCTTTTACATTTAGCCCGTTTAAGTATTCTGTCTTATCATTTTTTAAACCCACAATCTTTGCAACATCAGAAAAGCCAACTTGCTTTTGATTCTGTAGTTTTTGGTATATCTCATTCTTTTGTTCATTGGTTAAATATCTATCCGAATACTTATAAATAGTCTTGTTCTTTTTTTCATTGTAAACTCCTTCTTTTGACCGTATGTATAATTGATTGATTTGCTTCCAACACCTGAACTCCTGAAATAATGGATTAGAAGTTGCAATTACTTTTTCTTCTTTCTCAAATTGGCAATTGCTAATAAGGTCTGTTTGGGGTTTTAATTTCCTTTGGTAGTATATAACTTGGTCCTTGATTATATATTTTAAGCCACCCTCAATTGCTGCTTTCCTAAGTTCGTCTTGTTTTGAGTCTTTAGTTTTTCCGTTTCCAGGAAATAAATACCAAGCAATTTTTTCTATTATCTCTTTTGGACAATTATTCAATATAGAATGATATTTAGCCTGTTCTTCCCAAATGGCATCAAATTCTTGCTGATAGCGACTTCTAAGGATTACTCTGTTTCTAACTTTTGCCCATTTGTTATTTTGTAAGTCTTTTAGTAAAAGCTCCCCAACAAATAGTTTCTCTGTCTTAATAATTTCCTCAGTGGCTTCCATTTGCTTTTTCCAATTCGTCTTTTGAGGTAAAGCAAGTATGATATTCTCTCCACTTTTAGTTTGTTTAATTCTTATTTCAAGTTCTTCCTCTTTGCCTTTTTCTAAAGTTTGAAGCATTGTAGTGCCTTCTTTCTCTTCATCATCTAATAAAAAAGTAATTGACAATAGCGGTAATTCCTGTCCCTTGTTTTTGCCACCTTTTGCTTTATAAGTTCTGTCTGATTTTTCAATATTTATGATAGATACTTTTTGCGTAATTACTTCATAAGATTTTTTCTTTTCGGGTTCATCGCTTGTTTCTTCTTTTTTCTTTTTATTATCATCGTCATTATTACTGCCACCTGCATATCCTCTTAACTGATTGAATTGATATAATATTTTACCTAAGTCTTTTGCAGCTATTTCATTTGTTAAAGCATTTACCCGAAGTTGATAATGGCTTAAAGAAGTTAATTGAAATGTTCCTTTTTTAATTGGCAGCAATTCTAAATCCTGTAATTTATTAGGCTCGGGAATGCCATCTTTAAATTGAAATTGATCTGGTAATATTCCCAATTCATTTAAGATAAAAAGCAATTTATTTCTCCGCAGTTTATAACGTTTGTTCATTTTGCGAATAGTCCTTGCCATTCTTCTATCCGCATTTTTCGTTATACCTGCACCTTTCTCATAGTCTAACTTATCAGTTCCCATGGGAATAATGCGGCTTCCCATGCCTAATATTTTTTGTTCTTCTTTGTCGATTAAAGCCCAGCCAATTGAATTAGTCCCTAAATCGAGTCCTAGAATTCGCATAAATTATTTTTAAAGTGGTGAATAAAAAAGGAAAGACAGAATGTTGTAAAAAATTGAAAGCAAATCACAACTATAAACCAAACTAAAATTTACTTGAGGATGGATAAACTATTCTGCCTTTTCTTTAATTTTGCACTAGAACAGGATTCGAACCTGCACCCCTGCCTTCGTTAGCAGAATTCTATCCATTAAACTACCTAGTATTCTCTGGGGAGAGATTATTGCAAATGTAGTTTGGTTTATAGGAAATAAGATTATTAAGTTATTAACATCTTGTACATAATTTTTCAGCCTTTTTCAAAAGAAATTATCATACATTGCTTTTGAAAGCAAATCACAATAAGGATTATTCCGTAGTGAATTTTTTAAAAGCGGCGCAAGTCGCTTTTTTACTTTCTCATTATACTTCAATAATCATTTCTTAGTCAAGTTCACCCAACGCGGTTCATGCAGTAATACATAACAGGCAGGTAATAAATTTAGAGAAAGATTATTTACAAATAAATTATTTTCTTCCACAGGCTACCCATGCTAGAGCTTAGAGTTAGATGGAATATAAAGCAATTCGTCATCATGGGGTCACCGCGCAACAGTTTCGATTCTCAGAGGCGAGTCTCCGCTATACGCACTTGCATTCTCAACAATCCTGCGCGGGACTCGCCGTGGTTGGAGAACGTGATGAAATATTAAGGTTCTAATGTTGATCGGCAAGTCCCGCGCAAGAGTCTGGCTGTTCAAGATGTTAAAGCGGAGACTTCTTTAATGACGGTTTTGTTTCTCAGGCGGGTCTCCCACACTGGCGCAGATTTGCCGCTTGGCCATGTGCTGTGGCGCATCTGTGCCATAGCTTTTTATAGTATCAAAGGTTAAGTCTCAGCCGGTTCTCATTCTTTATTTTTAGCTTGCTAGTAGTTGAACCACAAACTCACTTCCCGCACCTTCCTTCGTCTCCACCTTTATATCCCCGCCATGTGCCTTGACGATATCATAGCTCAAACTCAACCCTAATCCGGTTCCTACTCCGGTTGGCTTGGTGGTGAAGAAGGGCTGAAAGATTTTATCGAGTACTTTTTGTGGTATGCCGTTGCCATTGTCTTTAACGCTGATGATTATCTTATTATCGATCTTTTTTGTGCTGAGTGAAACTGTGGGCTCATAACCTTCTCCTGCTGATTTCTTCTTTTCGTTTAAAGCATAAAAGGCGTTGTTGTAAAGATTTAATAGTACTCTTCCGATATCCTGGGGGATGATATTTACTTTTCCGAGGCTGCCATCAAAATCAGTTTTCATTTCAGCATAAAAGTTTTTGTCCTTTGCTCTCAATCCATGATAACTCAATCTCAAATATTCATCTGCCAACGCGTTGATATCAGTTGACTCTTTTACACCTGTGCTTGTGCGTGAGTGCTGCAGCATTCCTTTTACGATGGCGTCTGCTCGTTTGCCGTGGTGGTTTATTTTTTGCTCATTCTCTTTGATGTCGTTTGCAATTGCTTTCACCTCTTCTATATTCCCTTTGTTTGCTTCCTGTGCCAATTCATCAATTAGTTCTGTGTTCACTTCGGAGAAATTGTTCACGAAATTTAATGGGTTTTGGATTTCATGGGCAATACCTGCAGTGAGTTCCCCCAGTGAAGCCATTTTTTCGGATTGAATGAGTTTCGCTTGGGTGGATTTGAGTTCGGAGAGCGTGGATTCAACTTTCTCTTTTTCTTCTTTTAGCTGGTGCGTTCTCAGGTTCACCTTTTCCTCCAGCAACCTGTTTTCCCGCCTGAGTTGTTGTGAGCGGTAGTATATAAAACTCCACATTGCGCCAATTAATACAATTGCATAAAGGATATATGCCCACCAGGTTCTATACCATGGAGGAAGCACTTTGAATTTGTATTCCATTTCGCTCCAAACCCCATAGGGGCTTAATGCTTTCAGCCTGAATGTGTAGTTCCCTTCATTCAAATTTCCAAAAACGGCTGTTGTGCTGTTGCCCAAAAGACTCCAATCCTTATCAAAGCCTTCAAGTTTATACTGATATTTCACCTGTTTTGGCAATGCCGGTTCTATGGCAACAAAATCAAAACTTATGCTATTGTCTTTATATGGCAGTACTAGATTTAAGGGTACTGGATAATATGGGGTTACATTGTCAAATTCTATACCGCTAAACTTGATGCGCATACCATCCAACTCCACCTGAGGCAAAATGTACCCAAATGTTGAGATCATCTCATTAATCAAAATTAAGCTATCAGTCTCATTGTTAACTTGCAGCTTTCCCGGGAGATTATTCCAGCAAATATTTTGGTCATTTATTTTTATGCTTTGAATATTGATGCTTAATGGTGTCAAAAAGTTAGGGTTAGCTGAATAATCCAATTTGATTACCCTGTTACCCAGTCCACCCATCCATAACATATCGTTGTTGTCGAGACAAAGCGCTTGTAGGCCGTCTGAAAGATAATCTGCATCAACGTAAAATACGTCAACCCCGTTTTTCAGCTTCTCACCATTTGAATCAAAGACTTCTTTCATTCCAAAAAGACCAAAATCAGTTCCAAGCCATAAAACCTTCTTGATGGAATCTTTCAATGTTGCGTTTACGTCATTCCATTTTAACTCGGGGTCTATACGAAAGTTACTAAAATGTTTGCCGTCATATTTAAAAATCCCCTCTCCACCTTGTATTGAAAAACAAATATTTCCATCAAAATCTTCGAATATTGGTTTTATTTCTCCATTATGCGCTAAAAGATAATTTGTAAATTTTTTGCCGTCGAACTTACTTGCCCAATTTTCAGTGCCGACCCAGATATTGCCTTCTTTATCTTGCATGATACTTGAAACTGTATCATTTGCAAGACCCTGGTCTTTTGAATAACTAATAAAACTCTTTCCATCGTACTTGCTTATTCCCTTGAAAGTACCGAACCAGATATTGCCCGCTTTATCCTGCAATATGCATGTCACAGAACTATTTGGTAGTCCCTGGTCTGTAGTATAATTAGTGAAGTCTTTACCATCAAATTCAGATACACCAGCATCCGTCCCAATCCAAATGTCTCCAGCATTATCTTGCATCATCGACCAGACCACATCACTTTTTAGCCCCCTGGTTCTGTTATAATTCGTAATTGTCTTACCATCATATTTACTAATTCCTCCACTTGTTACCCCAAACCAAAGATTCCCTGTTCTATCTCGGATCATACTCGTTATAAAATGTCCCGCATGACCAAAAAGTGAACTATAATTAGTGATATTATTCATAACTCTGCTTAAACCTCCGCCTGATGTGCACAGCCATAAGCTCCCATATCTATCTTTTAAGATGCAGTTCACATTATTGTTGGTCATTCCGTCGGATGAATTATAATTCACGAATACTTCGCCATCAAATATGCTAACTCCCCCATCATATGTACCGAACCATAGGTTTCCTGCATCATCTTGGTTAATACACCGAATGTTATTACTGGCTAACCCTTGATTCGTTGTAAAATTCTTAAATACACTTCCGTCATATTCGCTTACTCCCCCGTCTTCAGTCCCAAACCACATGTTCCCAGATTTGTCTTCGAAAATAGATTTGACGTATTTTCCTGCGAAACCTTGCAGTATTGAATAATTCTTGAATCCTTTGCCGTCATATTTACTAACGCCCCCGCCCAAAGTGCCCATCCAAATATTTCCCTGGCTATCTTCCAATATAGACGCCACAGTATCGCTTGCGAGACCGTCTGCTGTGCCCATGTTTTCAAACCTTTTGCCATCATACTTACTGACTCCTCCTCCCCCTGTTGCAAACCACAGGTTCCCAGCTTTATCTTGAATCATTGATAGAACAGAATTATTCGGCAAACCATCCTTGGTATCAATATTGGAGAATTGTTTTCCATCATAAAAGATGACACCCTCATTATCGGTACCGATCCACAGGTTTCCTGCCTTATCCTGTATAATACATACAACAGGCGGTATTGCAAGGCCCTGATGCGTTGTAAAGTTGGTGAATGTTTTTCCATTATACCTAATGACTCCATAGGGCGTACCAAACCATAGGGCCCCTGATCTATCTGCAGTTCCTGTGAATACGACGATCTGGTCAAATCCTTGCTCTCTGCCATAATTTTTAAAGACAGGAGCGCCCGCATTTGATGAAACGAGCCTGACATTGGGATTGCCAGCTGGAACTTTTTTGGGTTGATTTGAAGTAGTGATATAGGTTATTTTTGGAGGTGCGAAACTCTCTTTAATCATTGGGATTGTCGCCTGGAGTTTATCAGCTATTTCAGCTTCTATTTGCTGTCCAGCCCGATGGTTGCAGGATTGGAAAGCAAAAAAAATGAATAAGGGAAGAAGCTGCAATAAACCTGCTAGTTCATTGAGCACTTGTTCTGTGGATCGCTCTTTCAAAGCAAGGAGTTTTAAGGTTATGAAAGTTAAGGTTAATTATTCTACCCCACACTGGCCCCCACACTGGGCAGATATGCCGCTTGGCCATGTGCTGTGGCGTATCTGTGCCATAGCTTCTTATAGTATCAAAGGTTAAGTCTCAGCCGGTTTGGCATAGCGACCGCGCATTACAAAAAAAGACTGAAGTTAATGAAATATCCCATTGCGCGGTGTCCCCCACACTGGCGCAGATATGCCGCTTGGCCATGTGCTGTGGCGTATCTGTGCCATAGCTTCTTCTTATAGTATCAAAGGTTAAGCCTCAGTCGCTTTGCCTGGCCGACCCACATTACAAAAACAGGATTGAAGTTAATGAAATATCCCATTGCGAGGTGTCTCTGCAATGATGGCTGCGATTTTGAACCCATGATGCAGAAGGCTCCACTGAGACGAAGATCGATTCACGACCATCCGCCAAGCCATGGCACAGATACCCCTGCCGCACTACCCGCACTGCATATCCGCGCCAGTTTGGAAGCTTTCAGAAAGCCCGGTTGGTTATCTGCATAGTTCTGCCAAATACTATCTCACAGGTAGCCAGGGTGATCCCGTTATCAGTTTCATGGTAATGGATGACCTTCATTTGTCAGAGGTTCTCTGATGTTGCGGCGAGTCCCGCGCTGGCTTCATGAGAGTTAGAGATGCAGTGGCGGAGACTCGCCTGAGAACAAAAGAGTCTGGCTGTTCAAGATGTTAAAGCGGAGACTTCTTTAATGGCGGTTTTGTTTCTCAGGCGGGTCTCCCACACTGGCGCATCTGTGCCATAGCTTCTTATAGTATCAAAGGTTAAGTCTCAGCCGGTTCTCATTCTTTATTTTTAGCTGGCTAGTAGTTGAACCACAAACTCACTCCCTGCACCTTCCTTCGTCTCCACCTTTATATCCCCGCCATGTGCCTTGACGATATCATAGCTCAAACTCAACCCTAATCCGGTTCCTACTCTGCTGCTGTGCCCGGGCTTCCATAATAATTTCATCAAAGGAAAATGGCAGAAAGAAGCGTTTACCCATTCAAGGTAGATCCCCTGCGTGTAGTCACGGTCTGTACCCGTGAAGAAATCATTTTCATAATTTATCCGAAAGTAATGATCGCCGTTAATATTTCTAAAAGACAAAGTGTTGTCAATTGCCTGCGCTGCACCGATAAGTCGCAAAGCCAACATCAAAAAACCGCTTACAAAAAAAGACCGTATCATCTATACAATTAAGACACGAGACCGGCAATAGTTTTTTCGCCATTGTTGCTGTTGCGCGCCGCTGCACCAGCTCACCATTTTCTACTTACAATCTTACGCAAGTGCAGGAGCAAGCAAACATCATTTGATCTTTGCCCTCCCAAAACCATGTACGCCAATACGGAGCTTTTCGGCCATCATGCCCTTTCCTTCAACACCCAGATGTGCAGCAACTTCACGAACAAAAAAAGTGATGAAGCTGCCTGTTATGCCCAGCGTGCTTATCAAAGCAGAGAAAACTGCACCGATCTTTTCTCCGATAGCTACCAGCAGCCAGATAAGTCCATAGAGCAACAGCGTGCAAAGCCCCAGCACCAATTGCACCAGCAAAAAAAGCCCGATAAAAATAAGCACCATTTTAGTGGTGCTGATCTTCACATCAGATGCAGCAAGCCCCTGACAAACCAACAAAGAAAAAAGCACCGACAGCAACATGAAAATCCTGCCCGGCCAATTAGCGCTTTTGTCTGCATAGTGCCAGTTATTGCCAAGCCAGGTGATCAGGCCGTCAGGCAGGGCAAGCAGCTTTTCTGACAATGAAGTTTGTGCGTATTCAGGCGTCACCACTTCAGGAGAAATTTCGACAGCACATGCATTTTGTAAGTAGGATGGTTCTTTATCAAACGCTTCCCGATTGAAGGGGTATTTGAAAGCACCTGAGCGGTCCTGTGTAAAATACAGTGCCGTATCATCGCTCTCGTCCTCCTTAAGAGAGTTGACGGAAGGAAGAATATTATCAAACATACTATGCCTCGCAGTTTCGCGTGGGAACACACGCTTTTGCATCGAAGTGCAAGCCCTCGTGATATTGAAAGGTGAGCGCAAAGAATAAAAATAGCTTCCGTAATGATATTTGTGGAGATTGCTTTTGTAAGCGCTGTATAACCCCGCAGGACTTACGTTCTTTGCAAAACCCAATAAAGATGCATTCACTTCTTTTCCACGCTCAGCCAGCTCAGCATAAGTTCCGAAATGATGTGCTTCTGCCCAGCGCTCAATGGGAAAAAGAATAAGGCTTGCCACAAAGCAGGTGATCAGTGTTTTTTTGATGAACCTGAATGTTGATTTGTTGCCATGTGAAGAATGCTCGCCGGGCATATAATGGTTTTAGGGAAATGGCATCAGCGTAAGTAAAAACAATTTAATAAAAAAACGGATAAGCAGGTTCATATTCCTGCAAAAATATTTTAGTGACCAATAAAGATTCTCACTATCTCTTTTACATGCAACCTTTCGCGGGTGGGGCGGGATTCGAAATGACGGTCTCTAAGTATTTCACCATCCCTGCAATAGCAGCGACCAACCAATACTCATCGTCATTTCGAGCGAGCCGGCTTGGACTTGAAATTATTGTGATGTAGTGGCGCAGCGAGAAATCTCACGCCGGTAATGAGCGGACTAATAGCCTGAGATTTCTCACCCGCAAATCAACTTGCCGTTCAGGAATTCCCCCACACTGGCGCAGATATGTCGCTTGGCCATGTGCTGTGGCGTATCTGTGCCATGGCTGCATTACAAAAACAGAATTAAAGTTAATGAGATATCCCATGGCGCGGTGCCTCAGCAATGATAGCTGCGATTTTGAACCCATGATGCAGAAGGCTCCACTGAGACGAAGATCGATTCACGACCATCCGCCAAGCCATGGCACAGATACCCCTGCCGCACTGCACGCCCTGCATATGCGCCAGTTTGGAAGCTTTCAGAAAGCCCGGTTGGTTATCTGCATAGTTCTGTCAAATACTATTTCACAGGTAGCCAGGGTGTATATCCCGTTACCAGTTTCATGGTAATGGATGACCTTGATTTGTCAGAGGTTCTCTGATGTTGCGGCGAGTCCCGCGCAGGCTTCATGAGAGTTATAGATGCAGTGGCGGAGACTCGCCTATGAACAAAAAGAGCGCAAACTGATTTGGCAATATTCATTTGTAAGAAAATATTAGCTGTGGCTGTTTTATAAATATACTAAAGACTGATTTGTTTGGTTATCGCGGTGTGTCGCAGCAGCCACTCCGATTTTCGGT
>Ga0302280_1002590_pt1 | contig 13708 bp, 4 predicted proteins | sample III_Fen_E1_1_FD_198771 | JGI IMG/M metagenome (GOLD analysis project Ga0302280, IMG submission 198771) | Peat permafrost microbial communities from Stordalen Mire near Abisko, Sweden - III_Fen_E1_1 | ecosystem: Environmental > Terrestrial > Soil > Wetlands > Permafrost | place: Sweden: Abisko...
GTTGCGAGAGTCATCAACAAATAATGCCTAAAATTAATGGATGTATTAGTATATCTCAATAATAATACCCAAATCCATATAGCAACTTCGGATGAACTACCTTTTCACACCTTCAGAAGATAACCTTAAGGTCTTAAATTAACTTTCTCCACACTCCTCGAAACTTCTTACCAATAGATTATATGTTTTGACTGGGTTTTCAATGTCTGCTTTGAGGGATTGATATTGACTGTTTTTAAAATACAGGTTTAGCTAAACGGTATGTTTTTGACTTAATGGAAGCAGGATATAAGTTCCTGGCTCGAGGATAAGCGATTCAATGAAGCTTTATAGAGAGTAGTTGCCCCACACTATCTAGTATTTCTCTCCAGCATTTTCTTCTCTGAGAAGCATAATACGGGAAATATTATCAGAGGTATTTAATATTTACAGAAGAATTCGGGTAGTCTCTTGGATGGTGAGCTCATACACAATCGAATCATCTCCTCGTTACGTCTTTAGATGATACCCTTGCATGTGCGAAGGGAAGGATATATTGAGAAGTGTGTCTTTGTTCAAAGACTGACTTTCTATTTATACGAACTGTTCGTTGCATTATTTGCATAAAAGTTTACCTCTTTCAGCGCCAATGATGTAAAAGGAAGAACTATCAATTGCTAATTATATCTTGCAGTCTGCTTGATCAAGGTAGTTAGATATCCAGTTGAATTTAGTCTCCACCTGTTTGCTCTTCGGAGTCAGCAGACTAATTTAATCGATATATGTTGGATCGTAGTGATGATCGTGACCCATATGAATTTCTTCTTTGTTGCCTTGCTAAATCGGCATAAAACGATAAAACTCCAACTCACATTCACTTAAATCAAGAATCTGTTCCTGATTATCACTCAAGGGGAGATATGTTTGTTCTGAGAGGCAGAAGCAGTCATCGCCAGTATTTTCCATAACTTGGCATTCATCGTTGCGTTAGCTTTTGTTGTTTGTCGTTTTCTTTCTATCCAATAGAGTGAGTAGTCTGTCAATTCGTAATAATTATTGATGAATTTATCTCTCGACCGTTTTAAGTTGGCTTCTAATATTATTCGACTGCATTTAAATTCTATTAAACGGAAGATTATTAATTATATCATTGCAGTAGCACACAAGTGACAAACAAATCATTGCTTCGGTGGACAATTAAGGCGATATAAGGTCTCTGAGTTGGAGATCAAAAAATATGTATAAACTAAAGCTGAAGCACAATTATTAAGATGAAATCATTTGGACGTAGCCCGTATCTGCTCCAAAATACGAGATGCTATCTTCATCCGTGAGTTAAGGCGCTACATAAACTCATCAATTTCGCTGAGCTGTACAACTGTCTTATGAGGCATCATTGTTATGGCTATTCGACGATTGGGAGATGACTTGAGAGTAGTTATTTGGCTATTTATATTTAATGGTGGTTGGCATCTTCTAGGAGAAGTTGGTTTTGTTCTATTTTGAGATGCCGATTTATCTTTCGAAATAGTTTCTGTATCTCTTTTGACCAAACGATGATTAGACTGGATAACTTCGCTTTTTAATTTCCTCGAGAACCCAACAATTGGTTGCTAACAAAATCTTAATTCTTATTTTTCTATTCCATAAGAACTATTTTGTCTGGAGGGTCGTTAATTTATGATCTTGTTAGTATTCTAACGAGCAATGTTCTTCAGTCTTAAATCCAACCCTTAATTCTATTGCTCATAAGTGTTGTTTTTATTCCTGTGGGGTTGATTGTTTCTCCAAATTTACTGATATTTTTCATCCAGATCAGACTCAAGTTATTATTTCAAGACGTGCTCTCGATGGGATATACCTCCTCTTCTGTCTTATGGCTGATAGCGACATTAACTATCATTTAAGGTATTATTTAAAGGCAAACTGATATTATGGTTTGTAGATTGTTTCATGCCCTTGTATTGTTTAAATGACTGATTCTATTCATAAGGTTAATTTTAATGCTTGCTCGCACCACGCTAATTTCTATTTCGAATAGCAGCGTTATTGATGATATCGTAATGGTTCTACTAATGCTAGTGTTGTTTTTTATATCCAACATGTCTACTGATGGGTGGTTTTGATTCTTGATCAACGCTGCTAAACGTGTCGATGTACTCTGTTGTCCTCTTATTTTTGGTGTGTACATGTTCGGGTTGGTCTTGCTGATTGTCTAAAAGTTAATCCAAATTATAGCTGTATCTCTGTTTTGATTTGACTGTTTGTCGTGATTGCTATTGATTGATGGTTGTGTATTGCTCTTTCGCCTTAATCGAATTATTTCGCCTTTTAATCATTTCGATTTTTCTGTTAAATTTTCGTAAATTGTATATTATTAATTAAGACCGTCCAAACAACATCTGCTAAATTAACATATTTAGTTTATCAATGTGAGTTCCTGTATGGATATTATAACATTGCAGATTAATATTATTCTCAATAAGTCTATAAATATCAAACCCTGCAATATTAATATGAACTTCCTATGAGAGAAAGAACACCATTTATCCTGCAACGCTCAATTCACTTAATCAACTTTAGAAAACATTTATTACTGCAATTTATATGTTTAGAACCACTGTATTTCAGATCAGCTCAGTAAATTCCTCAACCCTAATTATATGAATGAATAAACTAAGAGCCACTTAAAAAATAATAATGGATGATCATTTTCTTTCATTACACGTCTCCTTGGTAAGCATAGAAAGCGATTTAATCCTTTGTCCATCCTTCATAGGCTGGTAACTCTCCATAACTGAAATGAAATCTTGTACCATCTTATTGAAAACAATGATACTGATATATTGGAACTGTGTTATCAATTGCGCTAGCAAAAACTTTGAATGGAACTCCGTCACATATCCAACCTTAACTTGCAGGTTTCATAGTTGTATTAAAATTGAATCTCCATCCTCCATATGTATTATTTTGATCATAGTGAAACTGATAAAGAGAAACTGCATAATGATCACTATTATCAGGCACATGAAATGCAATACCATCAAAAGCCCACCCTTCCCCAAGCATAGGATTAGTTGAGAAATGAAATCTCGTCCCATCTTTCTGGAAAGCATGATACCTATACACTGGTACACTCATTATGTGTAATAAATATAACCCAATATCTCAATAAACTAAAACTCCTCTAATAAGTAACAGTAATGCTTCAATAAAAAATAAATTATTACGTGAAAGTATTCTAGATTTATTCACCGAAATTCTTTCTCTTATCTCATTTAATTTTTAATTGGGAATGATCGGCACCTTCAAAAAAATTGTCAACTATAAAATGTTTTACTCCTTTTCGAATGGGAAGAATTACTACGATCTATTATAAGTAACTGAAGGCGCTGCTTTCAAAGAAATTAAAGAAAAATATCTCGCAAAATCCAAACTGTATCATCCCGATGTAACAACTGGCTCGGAAGACCACTATCACCTCATTCAGCAGGCCTATAAGATCCTCATCAGTCCCTAGCAGCGTAAAAAATATGATCTGTCCCTAGGAATACAGCACTCTCTTTGGTAAAAATAATTGACTAATCATCAATTCAATGATAAATTTTAATCTTAGGCCTTCGAACAACTACTTAAGGGAACTCATAATAAAAACCACCAACCAATGAATTCATTGGAAGAAAAATTACAACAGTTATTTAAAACTGAAATTTAGACCAACAACAAGGTCAGCAGCTTATTCACAAATTTCAATTTTATGGCTAGTTTGGCTTGTATTGGGATTGCTTGGCTGGGATGGACTTTGTTATAAACAGTGTTTTTAAATTATAAAGGCGAGGCGGAGCACGAAGTAACTTTAGCTCGCACAGACATAACTCTAAAAGTGGTACCTTTGGTTACAAGATGATTTGAATATTTTGTTGTCAGTATACATCAATAAAGATTGCTAACTCTCCACGTAATTATGTGCCTTCGATAAAATTGGTGGTTTTAAAGAATGTGTCGCATGTGTTTTGGCTGCAAAGCTATCTTTTTGGGAAGGATTGCCTTTTATATTTGAATCTGTTCAAGATCACTGATTGCTTGTGAGGAGGAGACAATGTGGTAATAGTCATGAATGGCCTTTTATATTTTAGTAGCATGACTACCCGTCTTTATCTTAGCAAATACTATTTGTGGTTGAAGTTTCTATTGTAACTAAATCTATTTTTGACACTCAATTAGTCTCAGCTGTTTATACAAGGACATTGTATTTGGGTAAGTGGCTTTATATAGTTTGGCTTATTGAGGTTCGTGTTAATGCTTCTCAGTATATTTTGTGTGAGTTCGATGTGGCTTGTAAGTATATTAATCGTATGGAATGGATTTATCTTGAGGTTGCTTGCTACTCACTTCTGCGAGGACTACTGCTTGTTTCAGTATTTGCTCCACATGCCTATCCGTTAATTTAATTAAAAAGCCAGCAAGATCTTTGATAATATGTTCATATTTCTTATCGCTTTTAAAACCATTCTTTCCAAGCAATTGTACTGTTCTCGTCATTCGGTAGCTGAATATCTGTTGATCCTCACTCTAATCTTTATTCATTGCCTCCGTTTTAGGCTTTTCCTCACTAACTGTAGGTTTTTCTATTTCTCTCAAAAGCTGTTCGGCAACAGATTTTAAATTGCTTTTAACCATTAATTTTTGAGTATCTTTGATTAGATGCGAAATGAAAGGATTTTCATTTATTGTTCCCTCTTTCAAAAACACATTCCTTCTTTTAAATAGCACCATCAACAGTTTAACGAAATCTATCTCATTGTCGATGAGAGAATAGATTTCTTTCATCACTTCTTTAAAATTGACAGAATTATACATTTAGTATTGAGGTGTTTTCACTAAAGTGTGGAAGGTTTGCCATAAGTTTATCAACAACTTTTGATGCTAATACACAATTAGCAAATCGGAATCACCGAATTTTTATATGATTTCGTTGTAATTGCATGCAGACCCTATATTTTGAATATTTGACATCCTTTGAGCAAGTGGACGTCCTTTATTCTTTTATATTAAGTGCTATATCACTATCATCAGTCTTTCTGTAGCCTTCAAGCTCTAGAAACAACCTGGCATTTATGTTTATGAATTCAGAGTCTCAGCCGATTCTTAAGTTTGTTTATTATTCGAAGTAATCTTATCAATTTGGTCGTTTGGTATAATTGATAACTTGGTAGCAACATTCTTAAGATCTTATTACTCATGAGAGCTATCAGCAGCAAATTCCTATTAATCAATATGTTATTTGCATCTCAGTTAGTTTTATCTTTATTGAGCTTTATCAGAATGTTTATCACATTAGGCGATCGATGGAGAGTTTCTGCTGCCAAGTATACTCAGTACGGTGTTAATTTTATGAGATGGTCCTTGAGCAAGCATCGGCAATTTGATCAAACTAAATATACAAAGTATAATTATTTATAACATTATATCAATTCCTTCAGAGTCAATATTAGTCAATACTGACTGTAAACTGAAAGAATATTAAGAACCTATCTTTCCGAGTATAAACATACCACGGGTCTTTTTGAATGATAAGAATGGTTATATAGAAATTATATTCATTCATAATATAAAATGAGAAACATTAAAACCCGCATAAAGTCAAGTCAAATCGACCTTTGTCCATGGCAATTTCCCGATAATATTGAAAGCCAACGTCGATAATAGGATACATTTACTTCCTTTACAATTTGTCACTAAACTCCCTTCCATCATAAAATATCACATTCCTTATAAACTACCACAATTGATCACACTCATAGTCCATCAAAAATATACAGAAAACAAATCGAGACCAAATTATTCCACGGTCGAACGCTGACCTTCATCAAGGATTACTTTAAAAAATACTACACTTAAGAATCGGAAGAACATAAAATGACAGAAAAAGATATTTTAGTGCAAACTAAAAAGAAATTTGATGCCTGTTAACTCACCAGATATGAAAACAGATCCATCAAAAAAACTAGTATTGTTGATCTGACACCCGCCCTTGAAAATTGTATCGTTCGACCAAATAAGAATATGGCCTCGCACAAAGATTACCCTGGCAGTAAAATACTGAAAATCAAACAGGAAATGATAAGGAATAAGCAAAGAAAGAAAATTGATCAAAGACAGCTTTAGATTGTGGAAGGTTTTCGCCCCGAGTCAAAAACATTACCTGTTAGGGTTTTATTGAGGCAAGGGGCCTCTCTTAAAAAATCACATTGTTTTCCCGATAAAAATTTTGGTAGGTTGTTGCAGGAATATCTGGAGAAGGTATGATGAATGATATTTTCAATATTATATGAACATCGTAAAATAGAATGAATTGAACATCATCACTTTTTTAAATCGACGATAAACTGCCATAAATTATCGCTGCTTGATTATCCCTCGACTGGGAAATGACAGTAGTGCTTTTTGGATTAGAAAATTTGATCAAGAGTGAGAGAAAAGGCATCGTCCAGCATCCTAGGCAACAGTTGTTGCAGAATGGGAGAAGATTACTATATACAGGGATTAGTGTTGACCTCAATCAGCCACGGATTGCATTCCGAATCCAACATGAAATCATATCCGAAAATCTCAAAGCAAAAGCATCTTTACTGCTTATTTAACTTTTTACGCACACTTAAAGCAGTTATTTTCACGATTTATTTTATTCTTTGCATCAGTTAGTCGTAATCCTTACCTTAGTCACTGATCAGACCGCGCAGATGTTGAAAAGACAGCTGATTTCCTTATTCGTATCGGCCATAGTCTCCATTGAACTTCTGAACGGCGTTGTTTGTCAAATGAACGTTCAAGTCTTTTACTTTGTCTTAATTGAGATTATATTCATAAGATGATGTTCTGAGATAGCCCTGCTTGAATAGCAACACTCTCATTTAGTGAGTAAAGAGTACCCACATGCGAATATCAAATTTTCTTCCTTTAAATAGGAGGGGACGTTCCATATACTTCTGTATTACGAATGAATTTGAATGAATGACAAAATGATGAGAGGATTCTCTAATTCTAAATGATTTTTTAGGCGCCTAAGAGCCTAGCTTAGAGAGGATAGTGCTCTGATTAGGAGTGTAGCCCTGTATATATTTATTCATCAGTAACTACATTTCTTCTAAACTGTTGAAAACATGTACTCCATTACCCTAATTAAGTAAAAGCTTACCCGATTATAGGAAGTTGGCTTCAATATCCATAGATAAGGAGTATTTTCAGTTTAGAAGGCAGGGATAATATCGTATTTACTGTACCGGGCGTGTATCTTCTTATCAAGAGCTATGGTATTGTTTGGATTAGCTCTTCTCCTTCTGAGATGCAAAGATGCTACTTCTTCCTTGTATTTTGGCCGATTTTCATTATAAAAATTAAGAAAAATGGCCTGATCTATCTCGAAGTCTGAGTCAACTAAATTCAAAACAAAGGTGATGGGTAGAAAGGAGAAGGCATTTATCTTATGATTTTCGCAGTAATCGAACACATTTCGAAAGAGAAACTCCTTGTTGGAAAGTTATAGATGGTGCTCGAAGTGGTTGAGGGAATGCTTAAAAATACGGTTATCAATGCAATTTTAGTATTTGTATCCTTTATTTGATTGTTGCCAGCGCAAATTGATGAACAACTCCTTGCTGTCTACCACTTCACGCCACTAGCTTCTCGTGGATAGAACTCGTTGCACAAGCCGTCCATTGTTTCCGCATCCCACAAAATATTTAAGCATCTCTCCGCCCGACAAAGCAAGATAACTCTTGGCGACAGTATCAGATCTCTTAGTCTATTCCTTCCTTTCGAGCCCAAGTAGCTGCATAATAAAACCCTTACTTTGCGCATGGTATGTTATTAATTTTATAACTATTATCCATTCTATCTATTTCTAACTCGAAGCACAATAATTATAAGTTAAATTAAGGGTTAACACCCATCAAAAAAATACAAATTAATCCAAACAAACAAGATTCATCTTTGACTATTAACCACTGCAATAAAATTACGATTAAAAGGAAGGTGCTCTTGATAGTAACTCTTATTGCTAATTTAAATAAAAATAATAATAAGATGAAGACAACAAAGTCTCCTAAATTGATGAATTATGCTCGTATCGCTTTTGTAATTTAGGTCAGTCCAAACAGAAATCCAATAAAAAAGTGCCAGGCGATGAAAACAAAAAGATTCAACGCAATTCTGCAAGCAATGTATGCAATGAGATACTTGGTCAGTCTAGCATTGCACAAAATAAAGATATTTGCGAACCCCATCAGAAAGATAAATAGTTAATTTCGGGAAAAGAGACTCCTATTGACAGAGATTTTCCCAGTCGACGCAAGAGCTATGCAGATCTAGATGTATCAAGCCTTTCAAGAGAATCAAGGTAAAAGTAGTCATGTAAAAAAGACAAACACAAATCCAAAAAAGATACAATGCTCCTTCAAGAAAGTATTCCAACTTACACATGCACTCCCATTTAAACCCAATAACTAAATACTAATGCTAACAACCATTTATAAAGCCAATCCTCAGAAAAAAAGGAAAAGTATAATAGTTGTAGGAGAGAAAGCTTTAGAAAAGAAAAGGCATTCCTAGATAATCTGGAAAATTATTTGACATAACTCATCAAACCATCCGAGCATATATCACAGGTGAAAATAACTGACAAACTTAGCGAAACTCTCAAAATCTCTGATGGTTCAAACTAATCCTTTAAGCTGGTGTCAAAATTAGAGCAATCTCATATCAAAATTAAAGAACTTAAATTAAAAACGTATTATCAGTAGAAAGAACTGTTGAAATGCGGAAAACGACAGGAGAAGATGAAAAACAGCCTTTACGATATGCTGAGTGAAATGAGGGAGTTGACTGCGGAGCTGAATAGGGAACGCAAATAACGAGATAGACTTTAACGGATCATCGATAACTTTGAAATCAGCAAACTCAAACTAGAGAGGAAGACTATCGGCAAAATATCTACCATTAAAAGGGATTATAATCTTCAGGAATATACCGAGCACTACCAGGATGATAGTGATCTCGATTTTTCAATCAGGTAGGAGTGGAAAAACGCTACGGCAGAGCGGAGAAGGGCTAAATAGCCTATCAGGATATCCTTTGAGAATTTCAAAAGTAGAAAGAATAGTGAACAGATTCAAAAGCTGATACATTCCAGCTACCAAACTTCAGAGAGCGACAATGAATGAATAAATTTTGGGAACTGATATTTTCGAGTATTTTGCCTTATTTCAAATATCAACTTGGGAGTATAAAAATATTTTATAAAATCTCTTCCGTATCATTTTTACTGTTAATGCCATTTAATTGACCAATGACACTATAAATCATTAATGTAGGCTAGCATCTCTCCAGAATCTTCAGAAGACAAATTTAGATTCGATCTATCAAGAGTCATAGATTATTCAAAAAAAAAACAAGAGGAGTGTTTTAATCATTATGATATTCCCATCATATGCTACTTAAGAAACAGATGATCCTACAATTCGCAGAGCTATCGATTATGTAATAAGATGGAAATATGGTCAACTTTATGTTGGAAATCTCTATGCATTTAGAGCAAAAAATTTTAATGAGATTAAGCGAATGGAAAAAGGTAGCGTTGATCTTCAGAAGGAAAAATACTCAAAAATTAAAAAGATTCATTGACATTTCGGACACAGTCGTATACGCATGGGGTCATGGATAGAAGGAGCCAAAATGGCTGAGATCCATAAATTAAAAACTTCCTTATTGTCTTTAAAATAGGAAAATTATTTCTGGACATCCTCTTCGTAAAAATAAATTATTAAAACTGAAGCCATTTGAAAGAACCAGTGCCTCATCATAAGATTATGATTAATCAATATGAAACAACAAAGATATTATTTGTTCGTTAGTAGCTATCCATTTATATTTTAATCTTTTCATAAACTAATATTCTTTTCATTTGATTTTTAATTATTTGTCTTTTGATTAGTACATAACCTGATTTTTATACTCGTGAAGTTTAGATATACATTAAAATCAGATATTTATTCCTGCTGTATGGATTATACAAATGACCATCACTCTCATGAAAATTGTTTTTATTTAATCTTTTATTTATTTATGTATGACATTGTCCAATATTTATTTCTTAGATTTTGCTCAACCTATATATAGTATCAAAAAGAGATATTAATTGCCGTCATCATGAAGTCAGAAGTGCAAAGAGAACAAGATTATTAATGCGGAATTTGTCTCATGACATTAGATAGACCCGTCAGGTGTAGGGGGCCCTGCAAAAAATTGTTTTGTTTTAAGTGTGCGGTCAATACAATCAACGGCAACAAACACTGTCCTAACCGATGCTCTTCTCCTTTTACAATTTAAGCTATTCCAGAAAGCAATTAAATATTTAGATGCCCTTTCAATTCATAGATGTGCACCTTTCCTATTACAAGCAGAACTTAGATGCTTAATCACTCATCAATTTGTTAGTTCGTATCTCCTTAAAATAAGCAAGAACTTTATCAACAGCAAACTTTTAGCTGCAAATGTGGACATCAACTTTGCTTTTTGGATTAAAAGGGTTTAGAGGCCATTTATGGAATTGATTACCCAATATTGGCTTTCAAAGAGACCTGCAACAAATGCAAAAAAAATGATTTATGCCGATCCTTATGTTTAATCTGCAGCACTAGAACTTAAAGAATAGTTTATTGCAGCTAGTGCAGACCTATTCCTTTTACTAAAACTCTGTGCCCTATGGGTCATAATCTTAAACGTAAAAATCGAGTGAGCAAAAAACGTGTTTGTGATTTATGTGATTCACCCGCCCATATGGTTGGGTAAAATGCTTATGGCCCTTGTCCTTGTGATTTTGATGTCTGCGAGATATGTCAAAGTCAAGCGCCAAACGAAAATCCTATTGTTCCTTTGCCTAATAAGCTGACCCATTTTTATAAGGTTGCAATTATCGAGGATATTGACGAGGAAAGTGAGTGGATTGATAATTCAGGTAGTGAATATAGGAACTGAACAGTGCGTGATATCAGATAAATTCTAATAAATTCTATTAAGAACAATTTATAATCATTCGTTTTAATTACAAAATGGCTTCGAGCATCAGCCTTTAAAAATTATCAAAACATATATCTTACTCTAACTTCAAAGTGATCTGTTCTGGCGCAATCGAATTTATCTTTATATTTCGCTCTTATAATCCTTTATTTTAATGATTGCTTTATAGTTTAATAAAGAGATATTAAGTTTATACTTTTATGCACTCAGAAAGCGAAGATAATTAATGTAGAATTTGCCTCATGGCTACCAATTAACCCGTCAGGTGCAAAGGACCTTGTCAAAAATATTTTTGCTTTAAATGCGCTGTCAAAGCCATTCCGGCAAGCAATCACTGTCCCAACCGGTGCTCCTCCCCTTTTGTAATTTAAGTGCCTCCATAAGACAATTAAAATTTTAGATGTACTTTCAATCCATAAATTTGCAATTTGCCTATTACAACCAAATCTTAGATGCTTAGCCACCCATCAATTTGTGAGTTCGCCTCCCCCTAGGATAAACATAGATACTATCAACAACAAAATTTTCGCTGTTAATGTGGAGATCGTCTCTGCTTTTTGGACCGGAAGGCTTTATTGACACTTTATAAAATTGAAAATTACGTAGATACTGTCAAAGATGCTTGCCACAAATGTCACTAAGATCATCTATGCCGATCATTATGTATATCTTGCAGCATTAAAACTCAAAGAAAAGTTGTGTATTGTAGTTAATGCATGCCTATTCCTTGCACTCGGACTAAGTGTCCCAAGGGTCATACTTTCAAACGCAGAAAACGAATGTCAAAATGGCGTTTTTGTGACCAATGTAACGCAGCAGCCTATATGGTTGGCTAGTATGTCTATGGTTATTGCCCTTGCGATTTTGATCTGTGCCAAAGATGTCAAAATCAGACAAAAAGTGAAAATATTATAATCCCTTTGCCTAATATGCTGGAAGATTTGTATAGTCTCGCAACTATCTAGGACAATTTAGGCGCAAATATATGAATGATATATGCGAAAAACTATTGCTTTTATCAATATCAATAACAGATAATAATTAATTTAAATTTAAATGGCTGACAACATCAGGGTCATTGTTAGGGTGAGGCCCCTGCTCAAATTCGAGGACGAACCAGCTTGGATGACCAAGGATAATTCGATTATGTCCTTGCAAGGATCTAACAAATCAAATCGCAACCATAAAGACACCATCAGTGCAAATAAATCAGAAAAAGACGTCGACTACTCTTTCAATTTCGAAAGTATTGTGACTGAGAGTATCACGTCTTAACAAATTTATAAGAAGCAAATCCACCCCACTTTACTAGAGTGTTTTAGTTCATCCAAAAATTTAGGTATTATGGCTTACGGACAGACTTGTTCTGGAAAAACCTACACTATCCTGGGGATTAAATAGTAACCTGGCATAATACCCTGCGTTTTACGATAGCTTTTTCTTATAAAACAAGCTAGAAAATGTAGTTTGAAGGTCAGTTATTTATAGATCTATAATTAAAAAATCAGTGATTTGCTGGACAGCAGAAAAAGATAGCCGCTGAAGATTATTTAAGACAATAAATGGGGCTGTGATGTCGCAGAAGTTGCTAAGGAGTCTGTTGGTTCCTTCGAAGAAGCTCTTAACTTGCTTGATCGTGGAGAAAAACAAAGACAGTATGGACAAGGATAGCATCATTAGAGATCTTCTCGATCACATACTCTGTTTAAAATTGTAATTACCTATTAACTCAGTTCATCGAGGAATGGGATAGCAATTTGTTAGCAAAATCATTTACAATTACGATAGCTGATCTGGCAGGGTCAGAAAGGTTACACTCTCAAACCCAATCATCATCATAGACAGGATACATCAATAAATCCCTATTTCAACTCACAAATGTTATTTCGAAACTAGCTGATCAAAAAAAACATATCCCTTTTCGAGATTCTAAACTGACTCGACTGCTTGAGCATTCATTGACAGGACGAGGAAGTAGTTTGATGATTTGCTGTGTTGCCCCATCTAACACCTGCTTCCATGAAACCTTATCAACTCTAAGACTTGCAGAAAGAGCTAAAAGTGTAGAACTTAAACAGGAGTAGGCACATCCTGCTTCACAATAAATGGAGTAATTGAGAGAGTCATTGAGATTAAAGGATATATAGTGTGTTAACTTGCGAAAATAACTTTAGAAGATTCGTAAACAATTGAAGAAACTCTAAAATCAATTATCGAATAAAGATAGTACGGGCAATCAAATCAAAAAAGAATCCAACATCAAAGGCGATTTGCTAATTCTGTTGGACCACGAAAACTTTACCATTTTCTTGAACGGCAAACTGTAACAGTTTCCATAGCATCAAAATATTAAATAATCCTTTCTTAGTCAAATGCAGGAGATATATGAAAACTACACTCATTAAATTATCAAGCATTGCTATGGAGATACATTTGAATTGCAAATCGAAGAGGTCTGCTTTATGAATATGGTACTTGAACATTAAAAAATTAGGAACTATCGAATCCAAATCATTGAGGAATTACTCAAGGGAAAAGAAGCAAAGAATGATAAGTTTTACCAAGCATTGTAGAAATATAAAAATACACTTGGTGGGGAAAATAGTTTTAGAGGATAATTGATTGAGGTGAAGGAGTTCCCTACAACCAACTA
>Ga0302280_1002594_pt1 | contig 13702 bp, 13 predicted proteins | sample III_Fen_E1_1_FD_198771 | JGI IMG/M metagenome (GOLD analysis project Ga0302280, IMG submission 198771) | Peat permafrost microbial communities from Stordalen Mire near Abisko, Sweden - III_Fen_E1_1 | ecosystem: Environmental > Terrestrial > Soil > Wetlands > Permafrost | place: Sweden: Abisko...
CTTTCAAAAAACATATCGCTTATTTCTATGAACGATATAACCGATTCTTCTTATGTAAACAGCGAAAATTACCAGGTACTTAAAGAAGAATTAATAAGCGTAAAAAACCTGTATGTAAAAACCCTTACTCCGGAAGAAAAAACAAGCTCTGCAGATTCGCTGGCTGCTTCTTTAGCAGGAGTTACCAACCCACCCAAGGAAGAGTTTTTTATGATAGAGTTTTGGAAAACACCGCTTAACTCTAAGGGTTATAAAATGACGCGCAGCAGGTTATTGATATACGGCTATCCTGAAAAGACTGATTTAGCTTTGGTAAAACGCGACGATAATTATTACCTGCGCAACAATAAAATGATTTACCGCTTAAGTTATTCTTCTGAATTTAAACCTATGGAACGCAGCAGCGAAAGTGATGTTGCCGGTATGTTCCATTAATTTGCCTTACTTTAGCTTCCGTTATAAACATTACCTATGCCCTTTTCTTCTTTAGGCTTATCTCCTTCTTTATTAAAAGTATTAGTTAGTCAAAATTACACCCAACCTTATCCTATTCAACAAGAGGCTATACCGGCCATTTTAAACAGAAAAGATGTATTGGGCATTGCTCAAACAGGCTCCGGTAAAACGGCCAGTTATGTATTGCCGATTCTAATGAATTTACAAGGCAAGATTACTTCTAAAAACCGACATGTAAATGTTTTGGTATTAGTACCCACCCGCGAATTAGCTGTACAGGTAAAAGAAGTATTTCAAACATTTGGTGCAACACTTCCTACTCCGGTAAAATCGTTAGCGGTATATGGCGGAGTTTCTATTAATCCGCAAATGATGGCCTTACAAGGCGTTCATGTTTTGGTAGCTACGCCCGGGCGTTTGTTGGAATTGGTAGAATCAAACTCGGTGCACTTAACTACTATTGATACCCTTGTATTAGATGAAGCTGATAAAATGCTTAACCTGGGTTTCAAGGAAGAGGTAGATAAAATTCTATCTCTCTTACCAAAAAGGCGTCAAAACTTATTATTCTCTGCCACACTAAGTGATGATGTAAATAATATCAATCAACTTGTACTACGAGATCCAGTTGTTATTAAAATTGAAGCAGAAAGCAATAATATAGATTTAATTACACAAACAGCCTATAACGTAAGCGAAGAAAAAAAAGGTCCGCTGCTTCGGTATTTAATTAAACAAAAAGATTTGAAACAAGTTTTAGTTTTCACCTCTTCTACCTATAAAGCAGATAATGTGGCTGATAAGCTGCGCAAGAACGGAATAGATGCTGTGGCAATGCATGGTAAAAAAGGACAGCAGGCGCGCACAGAGACTTTACATAAATTTAAAGCAGGCACACTTCGTGTGTTAGTTGCTACCGATTTAATTTCACGTGGTATTGACATTAAGTTTTTGCCTTGTGTGATAAATTACGAATTGCCCCGTTCTCCCAAAGATTACATTCACCGTATTGGAAGAACCGGTAGGGCAGAATCTCCCGGACAAGCTATTTCATTTATTACTCCCGAAGACCAGCACCACTTTAGAGTTATTCAAAAGAAAATGGGCAAATGGGTAACTATGATTGATGCTGAAGACATAGACATTAAATAACGATTAACTCAAATAAAACATCATGGCTAAAACAAAAATTACAGTAAACAATAATGGTTCTTTGCGCGTGGAAGGCGAAATGGAAGTTGTAGATAAAAATGGCAACGCGTATGATTTAGGTGGGCGAGAAATTGTTTCGTTTTGCAGATGCGGTTTATCTAAAAACAAACCTTTTTGCGATGGCTCTCATAACGGGCATTTTGAACATGAAGCTGTGGCATTTGCCTTGCCTCCGAAAAAGTAATAAATTTACTTTGAAATGCGCTCTACATATTCGCCCGTTTCAATTTGAATTTTAAGCTTATCTCCCTGAGCAACAAACAAAGGTACTTGTATATTTATTCCGCCTTCAACTTCAACGGTTTTAACCAGCTTACCTTTATTACCATCTTCGGCATAGGTAACTAATAACTCCGTATATTTTGGAAGCTCGCCATTTAATGGTTTTTCGTTTTCATCAAAACGAATGGTAAGTATCATGCCTTCTTGCAAGAATTGAATGGTATCGGCAAACAATATTTTTGGAATATGTATCTGCTCAAACGTTTCCTGATTCATACAAACCAAAAATTCATTCTCAGCATAAATATATTGTAACTCGTGTTCATCAACGCGCACAATATCTACCTTATCACCCGAATTAAATCGTACTTCGCTTTGTTTCCCCGTTTCTATGTTTCTGCATTTTAACAGGTAAATAGTATTTCCTTTACCGGGAGTTCTATGATCATACTCAAGTACTTTTAATAAAGTATTTTCATGTCTGATAAAACAGTTTTTAGAAATATCTGAAGTGGTGGCCATAAATTTTGTTTTTTTTGAAAGACGGAAGGTACCCTTTTAATTAATAATCTTTTTCGGTTTCTTCTAATTGCGCAAGGGCTTTGGCAAGTTGTTCATCATTAGGCGCGCTGCCGTGCCATTTGTGTGTGCCCATCATATAATCTACTCCACTACCCATTTCGGTTTTCATAATATTCATAATGGGTTTGCCTTTGCCTACAAATGTTTTGGCATGATTTAGTCCGTCAATCACTTCTTGCAAATTATTGCCGTTGTTTATTTCCAGCACTTGCCAGCCAAAAGCCTCGAACTTGGCTTTTAAATTACCTAAAGGAAGCACCTTATCCACATCACCATCTATCTGGCGACCGTTATAATCAACGGTAGCAATCAAATTATCAACCTTATTGGCGGCAGCATACATGGCGGCTTCCCAAATTTGCCCTTCCTGCAATTCTCCATCGCCATGCAGACAATACACAATATTGTTTTCTTTATTTAATTTCTTAGCCAAAGCTGCACCAATGGCAACACTCATGCCCTGACCTAAAGAACCTGATGCTACACGCACTCCCGGTAAACCTTCATGTGTGGTAGGATGCCCCTGCAAGCGGGTATTTAGTTTACGAAAGGTATTTAATTCTTTAACCGGAAAATAACCGTTGTGCGCCAATACACTATAAAACACAGGAGAAATATGCCCGTTGGAAAGAAAGAACAAATCTTCGTTATGCCCATCCATGGTAAAATGCTGCGGATTATGTTTCATAACCGAGCCATATAAAGCAACCAGATACTCCGTACAACCCAAAGAACCGCCCGGATGACCGGAAGCAACCGCATGAACCATTCGTACAATATCGCGCCTAACCTGCGAGCAAAGTTTTGTAAGTTGCTGGATATCTGACATAGAAAAGATTTTTGCCAAAAATAATTATAGATAACACATGGGCTTGGCTTATTGTATAAAAATGCCGCCTTTGTTGATAAATAGGGTAAAGCCGAGAAACGACTGGAGAAAATAACACTACATACAGAAAATTTACGCTACATAAAGAGAAACGACACTGCATAGAGCAAATTGACGCTAAATAGAGAGAAATGACGCTAAATATAGGAAAGTGACACTGATTTTTGGTTTTACTTGCTAAATTTCAAATAAAAATCTCTTTCACATTAATCTCCTTCATGCATTTGAAATGTCCTCTTGGGCATTTGTGATAACCCAGTTTAGAGCATGGTCTGCACGAAAGATCTTTAACTTCTAACATTTTACTGTTCTTACCCGGCAAGTATGGATACATGCCGAACTCAGGAATGGTATTGCCCCATAAAGAGAAAATATCTTTTTTGAATGCAGCGGCAATGTGCATCAAACCCGTATCGCTTGTAATTACTTTATCAGCTTGCTCTATAATAGATGCAGATTGATTGATATTGAATTTTCCGCAGGCAGAAAATACTTTGTCTTTAAATATCCTTTCTAATCGTTCTCCGGTATCTACATCTTCTTTCCCTCCAAGAATGATAAGGGGTTTATCACTTGAAAGACAAATCTCTCGTAATTTATCTATGGGGATTTGCTTAGTGTAGTAAGAGCCTCCAACCACCATAGCATGATAACCTTTACTAATTAATTGAAAGGCAGAAACAATATCCACCACATCTTTTGCCGGAATAAAATAATCCAAACCAAGATTATCGTTGGTAACATTGAGGTGTTTTACGGTTTCGAAGTACCTGTCGACAATATGAAGAGACGGCAGTTTGTTTATCTTTAGATTAACCAATAACCATTTCTCTATATTGAGTTTATTAAAACTATAAGCTTTAGCACCCGTAGCACGCTTTACCTGTGTGCTTCTTAGATTATGGTGCAAATCAATCACCACATCGTACTTTTCTTTTTTAAGCTCTTCGCTTACTTCGGATACTTTATCAGTAATAGAATAAATCTTAGAAATATTACGATTGTTCTCTATCAGAGAAACAAAACTCCTTTTGGTAATAAAATGGATTTCGCAATTAGGGATTTGTTTCTTCAGGCAACGTATAACAGGTGTGGTAAGAACAATATCACCAATGGAAGAAAACCGTATGATGAGTAATTTCATTTGCAGTTATCGTTTTTTAATCATTGCCAAATGGTGTTCGCCTATGAAGGCTCGGGTCACCTTTTATTTAGTGAGCTGTTTAAAGATGTCTTCTAGTTTTTGTTCTTCCTGTTGCATGGCAAGCACGCTTAGTTTGTTTGCTACGGCATAGTTAAAAATATCTTTACGTATATCCACATCGGCATCTGTCATAATATGCCAGATGTTTCCTTCCAGTAATTTTACTTCAATTACCCCTGCAATATTTTTGATAGAAGTTTTTGTAGTCTCTCTGTCAAATTCTACACGTAATACTTGTCTTTGCTTGGTTGTTTCCTGCAAGTGTTGCGTATCATCGTTGGCAACGATTTTACCTTTATTAATAATGATAACTCTGTCGCACACTGCTTCTACCTCCTGCATAATATGTGTACTAAGCATTACCGTTTTTTCTTTACCGGCTTGTTTAATAAGGTTACGGATTTCTTCTAACTGATTAGGATCTAAACCTGATGTGGGCTCATCTAAAATTAACACCTCAGGGTTATGAATGAGCGCTTGAGCCAATCCCACACGCTGGCGATATCCTTTGGATAGAGCACCAATCTTTTTATTTTGTTCTACCTGCAAGCCAACCATCTCCACCATTTCTTTTACACGCTTGCTTTTATTTTCTATGTGGTGTAGTCCGCCAATAAACTCTAAATATTCCTTTACATACATATCCAAATACAGCGGGTTATGCTCTGGTAAATAACCCACATGCTTGCGTACTTCAAACGATTGTTCTTTTACATCATAACCACACACCTCTGCCTTACCTGATGTTTGCGGAATGTAGCAGGTTAGGATTTTCATTAACGTACTTTTACCCGCACCATTTGGACCAAGAAACCCTATAATCTCTCCGCTTTTAATTTCAAAAGATACTTCATCTAAGGCTTTTTGTTTGCCATATAGCTTGGTTATATTTTCTACTTTAATTGACATGATGCGAATTTACGAAAAGATAAATAATACCATAAAGGTCAAAAAGTTTATAGGAGAGCGTCAGCACTTTGAGTTCAATACAAAGTCCTTTATAAATAGGCACAATGCACAAACCAGTCTGTTTGAGGATTTGGTTTAAACTTCAGCGCTATTTAGTGAAATAAATTAGCACTTTATATTTTTGTGCGAATAGCTTTGCTTACAGATGGAATATGGCCGTACCGCATTGGCGGTATGCAAAAGCACTCGTATTATTTGGTTAAGTATTTTGCTCAGCAGGGTGTTCATGTAGATTTGTATCACATAAACGACAGCAAGTATGATATTAATAAGCTTGAGTTTTTTACTGAAGAAGAAAAGAAATACATCAATCCTTTTGTGTTTATGTTTCCAAACAAAGGCAAATGGCCCTGGCATTATTTGCAGGAATCTTATTTACACTCAAAAATGATTTACGAGTGTTTTGTAAAGCAAGAATCTGTTGATTTTATATACTCAAAAGGATATACAGGTTGGTATTTTATCAAGCAAAAGAAAAACGGAACAAAACTCCCACCGATTGGATTAAGATTACATGGTTATGAAATTTTTCAATCAGGCAAAGGGTTTATTGAGTGGTATAGGAAGAAGCTATATCTGCCCTTAGTAATGTATCTTAACAAGTACACAGATTATATTTATTCTTATGGTGGTGGTATAACCGATATTATTTTAAAGAATATTCCCCGCTCAAAAGAAAGGGTAATTGAAATACCTGCAGGCATAGAGTCTTCATGGATTCATGAAAATAATGTAAAAGTGAATACTCCTTTACGTTTTGCTTTCTTAGGAAGGTATGAAATACGTAAAGGGATAAAAGAATTAAGCTCTACTTTGAAAAACCTTATTGGTAACCATAATTTTGAGTTCCACTTTATAGGCGAGATACCTGACGAATTCAAAATTAATTCAACTCAACTAAAATATCACGGGAAAATAAGCGATGCTGAAAAAATAAAATCTATCCTGCAACAAACAGATGTATTTGTTTTACCTTCACACGCAGAAGGGATGCCTAATGTAATTTTAGAGGCCATGGCAAGTGGTTGTAGTATATTAGCTACCAATGTTGGAGCTGTAAATGTTATAGTAAACAAATCTAACGGTTGGTTAATACCTCCTTTAAATGAAGAAGCTATTGAAAAAAGGTTAATAGAAATTATAAAAACAAATCCCAAAGAGATTGAGCAAAAGAAAACAATGTCCGTAAATCAGGTAAAAGAAAATTTTATGTGGGATAAGATAATAGCAAAGGAGATTGCCTTGATAAATAAAAATTTAAACATTGCCTGATACTCCCCAACAAATAAAGGTTAGCTATCTTAAAGATTTTGATGGCGTGCGAGGCATAGCTGCACTCATGGTTATGTTATATCATTTCTTTTTTCCTTTTATTAATTCATCAAAGTATGGTTTTATGCATTATGTTGCAAAAGCTTCCATATTCGGGCAAACAGGAGTAACTCTCTTCTTTGTGCTATCGGGGTTTCTTATTACCCGAATTTTATTAAGCACAAAAAATCAGAATAATTATTTCCGTACATTCTATATTAGAAGAGCATTAAGGATTTTCCCTTTATATTATTTATTTCTCATTATATATTTTTTCATTAACCCGCTTATACTTGGCGATCAAATTATTTCAGCAGATAAACAATGGTATTATTGGGTATATCTTCAGAATTTTGCCATTACATTTAATTGGAATAGTGCGGGGCCTTTGCATTACTGGTCATTAGCTGTAGAAGAACATTTTTATTTGTTTTGGCCTATCCTTGTATACTTTGTCGATAGAAAGGATTTATCAAAAATTATTTACTTGATAATTTGTTCTGCTATGATTATACGTTATATTTTATTTTCAAATGGTTATGAGGTGTTTTATTTCACATTTACAACAATGGATGCTTTAGCAGTTGGCTCTCTTCTAGCTATTCAGGAATTTAATGGGGTAACAACCAATAAAGCGCATTCTAACAAATTCCTGATGCTATTCTTCATACTTCTCTTACCTGCGGCTTTAGGATGGTTCTTTCTAAGTGGTAAGAGTTTGTTTTGGATACAGATATTTAAGTTTTTATTTATCTCATTAATTTTTTATTCTTTATTAGGCTGCTTACTGACATCAAAAGAAAATACAATCATCAAAAAAATTCTTTGTTCAAAACCACTTCAATATACAGGGAAAATAAGTTACGGATTATATGTGTATCATATTATATTGTTTCAATATTTTTCTTTTATAGAAACCAAATATATTCTATTGAATTTCATAGGTTCCTTTTGTTTAACCTATATAATTGCAGGGTTAAGTTACAGGTTCTTTGAATCTAAATTTTTATCGTTAAAAAAATATTTCGACTACAAACACAATTGAATAAAAGCTATTTAATTTTTATTGTACATAAAGGATTAAGAGCTAAATTAGCTTATTCTATTTAACATGGGTAAAGATAAATTTGCAGATTTTTTAATATTTACTTCTGTTTTTATAAGTACAATTACCTTTTTTACTACTCCGTTTGAGGGTTATTTACACTATTTCATTTTTCTTCTATTATTGCCCTACTTTATTAGTCGGTATGGGCTACCTAAAACTCCTTTTCAAATAATATTACTTCCGCTTTTCGTTGGAATTTTTCAGGTTTTTATAGGAAATAATGAGTGGTTTTTATTTTTTAAAATATTTTTTGGGGTTCTTTTAAGTACCATATTTTACCATTATGTAATGCAATATTATGAAATGGATACAAAAAAAATGTTTAGTATGTATCTAAAATGGGCTTACTGGTCAGCAATTATTGGAATTATTCAGTATCTATCATATAAATTTCATTTTTCACCTGGCTATAATTATAGTTGGCTTTTTAACAAATGGGGTGTTATATCCGGGGGAGAAGGGGAAATAAGAATTACATCCATTTATATGGAACCGTCTCAACTGGGAATTATGTTAAGCCCTGCAGCTTTTGTAGCTATTGTAAACATTATTCAGAAAAAAAAATACGAATATAAAAATTATCAAAATTATATTATTCTTATTCCCATTTATTTGAGCAAGTCATCTACCGGATACATAGGTATATTTTTTGCTGTAGTAATTATAGGGCTTAATTTGGGATATATATCTTATCTTTTCTTATTTATAGCGGTGGGTATTTTAGCCGGTGTTGGTTTATATAATTCTGTTGATGAATTTAAAGGCAGGGTAGATGCTTCCATAAATCTATGGGTAAATCAAGATTTTAAAATTAAAAACGTAAATACATCCAGCTTTGTACAATATAATAATGCACAAGTATCCTATGAAAACTTTAAAAGACATCCTTTTTTTGGTACAGGAATAGGTTCGCATCCTGTTGCGTACGAAAAATATTCTTTAACGAGAACCGGAATAGTGCAATTTAAGGGGACTGATTTTAATAATACGGATGCTAATAGTTTGTTTTTGCGCCTAGTCTCTGAAACGGGCTTAATGGGGCTGTTATTTTTCTTTATTATAGTGGTAAGATGTTTTGTAGGGAATCCAGGAACTGGTGATACGCATTGGATAGTATCGGGAGCGATTTTAGTATTAATACTTCTGTATTTATTACGGCAAGGAAATTATTTTTTAAATGGATTTCCCTTTTTTCTTTGGCTTTATTATTATAATAAGTTACAATATAATAGCCTTAGTATCAAACAAAAGAATATAAGTTAATGCAGTGTATGCCAGCATTAATTTTTTTTCGTGTCTATTTTCATTAAAATATATGACTATTTTTGTCTACATTTATTTCTAAAATGTTTTATGTTACAAGAAAACAAGTATCAACATTCATTAAAAGTTTTTTTTGCTTATTTTTTGTTAAGTTATATTATTTTATATTTTGTATATAAATACTTTGTTCCTGAAATCGTTTGTATTGATTTTTTTAGCTATTATCCCTTGTATAAAAATTTTGATATTAAAAGTACAATTACACCTTTTAATACTAGGCTTTTAAACCCCCTAATAGTATTTATTTTTAATAAAGCCGGCATTTATTACAATACCAACATTGCATTTAAAAACCCTAATATTGACCAATCCATTTTTTTTAGTGCATTACTAATAAGCTATTTGTCGGTTGTCTTTACATCTTTGGTTATTTATTTGACCTGCAACAATCACTTCAAAAATAAATTATTTAGCTTTGGAGTAGGTTTGTTCTACTTGTTAGGAGGAGGGACGTTGGTGTTTTGCATAAACCCAGCTACAGATGCCTTTTCAATTCTATTATTGGCTTTAATTTTTAAATCATATCTGGAAAAAAGCAAGTGGATTTATCCGTTATTATTTTTAGCAATTTTTCAGCGTGAATATATTTTTATAGTAATGTCATTAGTTGCTGTATTGGACATTTGGTTTGAAAGAAAAGATATAAATAGATATCTAAGTATACTTTTTGTATCCATTTTGTGCTTTTGTATATACATGGGTTTAAGAAAAACCGTTTTCTATACCCCGAATCACGAAGAGCAACTACAATATAATCAATATCTATCAAGACTATTCTCTCCAGAAATGAATCTTGCTGAATATATAAGACAGGGTGTGTTTACGCAAAATATTTTAATTAGCTATTTTTTAATATTAATCTATAAATGTGTTAAAAAACATTCTATTGCCAAAAAAAATATGTGGATTGTACTTATACTTATTTTGCAAATAAATTTAATATGTTTAATTGCCTTATTAGGAAATAATATCGGCCGGTTATTTTATATGACAACTCCAATTGTTTTGTTTTATTTAGCTATTGAAGTTTATCCGTTATATAATAAGTATAACTCATCAGCTAAATAATAGTTGACTCCTTAGCTCAATAGTAAAAATGAATACCAAATTTAAACATATTTAGTATGGGGATACTGAGGCTTTTATTAGCGATATCTGTAGTTGCACATCATTGTGGTCCTGTTTTTGGACTTGATTTTGTGGGTGGGCAGGTAGCCGTGCAATCATTTTTTATTATGTCTGGTTTTTATATGGCCTTAATACTACATGAAAAATACATTGGTGTAAATAATTCGTATAAATTGTTTATAACAAATAGGTTCATGAAATTGTATCCTCTTTACTGGATAGTTCTACTAATTGCCTTGTTTGCTTGTTTTGGAAAAGCCCTATTGACACATGGGCATGATATGGCAATACTTAATAATTATGGGTCTGTAAAACCCACTATTTTCTCTTTCATGTATTTAATATTAACTAACCTTTTAATATTTGGGCAGGATCTTGTTATGTTTTTAGGAATTAATCCAGAAAACGGAAACTTGTTTTTTGCAAGTGATTTTCGACAAACCAATCCACACTTACATTACTTTCTTTTAGTCCCCCAGGCATGGTCACTGGGTATTGAACTTACCTTTTATTTAATAGCTCCGTTTATATTAAGGAGACGTACTAAGATCATCATACTTCTTATAATAATTTCATTGGCGCTAAGATTTTATATATATAATTATCTAGGACTAAAAAAAGACCCTTGGACATTTCGTTTTTTTCCAACGGAAATTATGTTTTTTTTATTGGGTTATGTATCCTACCGGATTAACTTAATTATAAAGAAAAAAAATATTCCACTTTTTATTAACCTGCTCACACTAATAGCCATGATACTTTTTACTATATTCTATTATTATATATCAACTATTGAATTAGCCTATATACCGTTCACAATAAACGAAATAGTGTATATTACGTGTATGGTTATAGCTATACCTATTTTATTTAATTTTTTGAAAAAAAATAAATGGGATAATCATGTAGGCGAATTATCTTATCCAATCTATATCTCTCATGTATTAGTAATTATGACTTGTGGAAGTTTACCTTTTGTTAGCCTTAGAGCTGGCTGGTGTATTTTATTGATAACAATTATTTTATCTTATTTGTTAAATAAACTGATAGCCTTGCGGATTGAAAAATACAGGCAGGCGCGATTAAAAAAACCAATTATTGCTAATGACAAATAATTTAAATGATTAAATAATCAAGGTACTAGATAATGAACTTCGTCAGGCACAATGTGTTATTCCTATATACTGAAATTTCCGAATACTTTTTAGCTTGCTGCCGAACGCTGGCAAAACATCATCAGGTGCAAGTATATGTAATTCGTTATCCTGTAAACAACGAAGCTCCTTTTAATTTTTCAAACCAGCAGAAAGTAAGTTTATATAATCGAAAGGATTACAATCTCAATTCTTTAGGTAATTTGATGCAAAATCTTAATCCTTCTATTATCATTTGCAGTGGGTGGATTGATAAAGATTATCTGAGTATTTGTAAAAGCTATTATAAAAAAATCCCCACCATACTTACTATGGATACCCATTGGCGAGGAGATATAAAACAGCATGTGGCGACTTTACTAAGTCCGTTTTTATTAAAAAATAAATTCTCACATGCTTGGGTACCGGGTAGTATACAAAAGCAATACGCTAAAAAACTGGGGTTTAAAGACAATGAAATTACTTTAGGTTTCTATAGTTGTGATGTTGATTATTTTTCATCTATCAGAGATAAAATTATAATCCAAAAAAAGCAAAGTTCCCCAAAGCGTTTTATTTATGTGGGAAGGTATTATAATTTTAAAGGCGTTGATAAATTATGGCAAGCTTTTATAGAATTGCAAAATGAAAATCCAAACGACTGGGAATTATGGTGTTTAGGAACAGGTAGCTTGGACCCAGTTAATCATCCTAAAATAAAACATTTTGGTTTTGTGCAGCCTGAAAATTTCCTTGAATATGCCCAACAAACGGGTGTATTTGTAATGCCTTCTTTATTGGAACCTTGGGGTGTTGTATTGCATGAATTTGCAGCAATGGGCTTTCCCTTATTGGCATCTGATAAGGTAGGAGCTGTAGAATCATTTTTAGAAGATGGTAAAAACGGATATATTTTTAAAGCAGGGGATATAAACTCTTTAAAAGAAAAATTACAAGAGGTTGTGAAATTGTCGACAGAACAATTAAATTTGATGGGAGAATATAGCCACCAACTTGCACAACGTATTACACCCAAAATATGGGCAGATAACTTAATGAAACTGGTATGATTAAAATTTTAGTAACAGGGGGGGCAGGGAATATTGGCAGTGCTTTGATAGAGAAATTGTTTCACAACAAAGAAAACTTTGTGGTAGTGGTTGATAACCTTTCAACAGGTTCAATAGATAAGCTGCCTGAACAACATTCACATGCTTATACCTTTATAAAAGGTGACGTAAATAATTACAGAGATATTTCTGAAATTATGCTAACCTATAAGTTTGATTATGTTTTTCATTTAGCAGCTGTAGTTGGTGTGCAACGCACACAAGAAAACCCAATCAGTGTTTTAAATGATATCGACGGCATAAAAAACATATTAAATCTTTCTAAAAATACTTCCGTTAAGCGTGTATTCTTTTCTTCTTCATCAGAGGTATATGGAGAGCCAGTTTCGTTGCCTCAGCATGAGCATACCACTCCATTAAATTCACGTGTACCTTATGCCGTTGTGAAAAATGTAGGCGAGAGCTTTTGCAAGAGTTACCAGCAGGAGTATAATTTAGATTATACTATTTTCAGGTTCTTCAATACATACGGACCAAGTCAGAGTACTGATTTTGTTTTACCTCGCTTTTTGGCATCTGCTTTAAAAAATGAGGATATCTCTATTTACGGAGACGGTTTGCAAACGCGTACCTTCACCTACATAGATGATAATATTGACACCTGTTTGGCTTGTCTGTATAAAAATGAAATTGTGAATGATGTGATTAACATTGGTAATAATCAAATTACTACTGTATTAGATTTAGCTAAAACTGTAATCAGCATTACCAAATCAAAATCAAAAATCATTCATCTGCCACCGCTTAAAGAAGGTGATATGACCCGCCGTCAGCCGGATAATGATAAAATGCTGAAATTATTAAACCGCAGATTAATTCCTTTAGAAGAAGGCATTAAACTAATGCTGAAGGATAAACGTTTTTTAAACTCCATCGGCATATAAATGTGTGGCATTGCCGGAATAATTTCTTCTACCCTATCTAAAGAAAAAGCTGCTTCTGCTTTGCATCAAATGAATGATGCCATCGCACACCGCGGACCGGATACGGAAGGAACATGGGATGATGGATACGCTTACTTTGGTCACCGAAGAT
>Ga0302280_1002595_pt1 | contig 13694 bp, 15 predicted proteins | sample III_Fen_E1_1_FD_198771 | JGI IMG/M metagenome (GOLD analysis project Ga0302280, IMG submission 198771) | Peat permafrost microbial communities from Stordalen Mire near Abisko, Sweden - III_Fen_E1_1 | ecosystem: Environmental > Terrestrial > Soil > Wetlands > Permafrost | place: Sweden: Abisko...
TCCTGTCAGGAGGATAGGCTTCGATAATCAGGGATAACCGCGCTAAACGCTCAAAAACACCCCTGTATGGCGCGCAAATAGAATAGAGGCTATTTCGGTATGCCTGACCTTCAGAACTCACGTAATAACGGCTTCCATTGCGTCGCCAATAATGGTTCACACTGGGTGGCCACGGCAACTCTATGACCATGAGGCTCTTTCTAACCATCCGTTTAAGAATTTCTTAAGATGTGGTTTATTTATGACCAGATATTCATAGAATATTTTTGCTTCTGTGATTAGCGCTTTCATCAGCTCTTCTTCACCGCAATGAATACATTCCTCGTTAATAGCTGCTATGGTATGAGCACCAATAATGCCATCAACAGGTAAATGATTATAGCCAAAATATCCCAAACGTCCCAGAGCACGTTGAACTAGCACGTGTGCTTCGTGTGCGCCCATATTAACTGCCATATCGAATATCTTTGTGGCAATCGGCAGCGAATTAATGGCATTGTAATTGTACTTATCCCAATAGAACTTTTTATAGAAAACTTCTGCTTCATTTCGTGTTAAATCCTTAACATTAATCGGCAGTTTTAACATTTTTCCATAAGTGAGTAAATCACTTTGTGTTATACCAAAGTTGGTTTCACCACCTGAGTCATCAGGATCGTTTGAATAACCGCCTTCATGAGAAAGAATGATATTAACCGCATAATCAAATCGTTCCTGTGGTATTACAGGGTCATTAGTCATCACAATCCTTTGTTAAATTCATACGACGGTAAACCCTGAATATTGCGTTTGTCCCGCATAACCAAAATTATCCCAGCGAATCTGTTTACTGTCCGCCACTACGGTTCCAGCAGCAACATCAGCTCCTGATGCCATAAAGGCAACATAAGGGTTATTCCCTGCTGTAGCTCGTACCTTCGCTGAATTAACGCGAACCTGGCCCACATAGCTTGATGTCGCATTAAGATAAATACCATATTGGGCTATATTCGCATCGTTGTTGTACATTTGAAGCTGGTTAAACTCCATGCCTGTGATGCCATAACATTGCAGGCTCATTCCTGTATTATTTTCAAAACACAGGCTATTGGCTAAAATATTTGAACCTAATCCAGCGCCACCTTCAATATAAAGCCCACGATTTTTGTTGACAACGAAGGCTGAATTATCAAATTGAAGCATTTGTCCACGCCAATACATACCACCACCAACGGCTCCTGCCACTGTTCCGCAACCTTGAATTGTTGTGTCTCTGATACTGATAAAAGAGGTTTCATTGTTTCCCGTGGCAACAGAGGTAATGATTCCCCACTGTGAACAATTTTGAATAATGCTATTTTCAAAAATAAGATGGTTGCAAGCATCGTTATCTCCAGGGTTTCCTGAGTTGATGATATTAAATCCATCGGTGAACCCTTGGACAATTAAGGAATTATATCGTTGATTATAAAGTCCTTGAAGCTGAAGTCCGACACTTCCTGCCTGATTATTTCCGTTTAAGCTCATAAAGGACAATTCACCACCCATCATGAATTTTAAAGGGCCTGGCTGTGTGTATTTAAAAAGAATAACATTTGGAGCCACCGCATTAATATTGGTGCGAAGCATTCCATCACCATAGATATAATTGCCTTTATTAAATACGGAACCTGAATCAAACGGCATTATCAGTGAGGAGCTGACATTATAAGTACCCGATGGAATATATAGAGGCTCGTTATCAGTATAAGCATCATCGATCGCGGTCTGTAAGGCAGCTGTGTCATCGGCTAATCCATCCCCAATTGCCCCAATGTCTTTTGCGTTAATCGTCATGAGAATCCCTATGATTTATATTCGATAATAATGACCAGTCCTACGGCTCCTGCACCTCCGGCTGTATTGGATGTCGTAGCTCCCGCTCCCGCGCCACCAGAGCCATATACAGTACCGGCTGTACCTGTGGCACTCGTATTAACACCTACTACGCCTCCGCCCCAGAACGAGCTGCCGCCATTACCGGAACATAAAATTGTACTTACACCATTTGCTACGGCCATGCCTCCACCGCCACCCGTAATATTAATGGAACCTCCAGAGCCTGCTGTACCGCCAGCACCCCCCAATCTTGTAGAGCATGCAGCAGTAGTGCTTATACTTCCCGAGCCACCTGAACCGCCATTTGCCGTAACCACAGCACCTACAGAACTTGTATTTCCATTAGATCCATTATTATTACCAGCCGTGCCTCCAGCACCAGCTGCACCAACAGTTACTGTAGCGCCGGAAATTGTAGCAACGGCTACACCATATAAAATTGATGTGCTTCCCGAACCTCCTCCACCGCCTGCTCCTGCCTGAGGTGCGCTTCCACCAGCAGCTCCACCACCACCGCCTCCTGAGCCTGTAACATAAACGTCACAGAAAATAGTTCCAGCGCTTGGAGTATAAGTTGAGGTTCCGGCTGCGGAAAAGGTTTGAGCTGAAATTGCTACTACACCGACAACCGTTGCCGTATAGCTGGAGTTCCAACTTGCAGCCGTTGTTCCTGAAGTTAAAATACAGGTCACGACTGCTTGAGTGCCCGCTGCCATCACTGTAATGGTATTACCACCAGAGGAGGTTATAGTTACAGCACCAGTTGAATTATTAACTATCAGCCATGATTGCCCCAACACCAATGTGGAAGTTACCGGCATTTGTACAGTTTGAGTAGTGCTTCCTGTAAAGAATTGCTGATAGGCGCTTGAGACAGTTAAAGTCGTCGTTCCCGCAGCCGTAGCTGTAGTAGCATAAGCGTCAATGAGGTTATTCGCAGATAAGTTCTTATTGGCATCCCATCCGGCAAAGGCGGTCGCTGTTGGAGAAATAGTAACTGAAGTTACTCCAGTCCCCCCGTCAACTATAGGCAACGGGGTCGTGGAGTTAGCATTAATTGCGTTATTCGTAGCCATATTAATCCCTTAATTAAACTATAGTAAAATTACCTACAGACGATACAGCTACCCAGATTGTATTCGCTGTGATACATCGCAATTTAATGCAATCATATTGAAGGGTAGAGGCAACAGAGCCACCAGTACCACTTGTGCTTGCTATATTACCAAAGTGAATTTGCTGTCCTGAGGCTTGAGCAATCGTATAAAGTCCAGATCCTTTTCCATTGATTTCAACCTGGTCGCCAATTGCTGATGTTGCAGGTAATGTAAATGTGATTAATGAAGCACCGGCATCAGATGTATATCCTGTATTGACTGCCATGGTTACAGGTGTTGTTGTCTGGTCAACCCATCCTGAGCTTCCTGAGCCTGAAATAGTAATGGATCCTGCTCCATTAACAATGGAAATCCCAGCACCCGCTGTCAATGTTGCTGCTACTGGATTGAACCCTGTAGAACCGATAAATGTTTGACCATTCAGTGTGAGTTCAGGGGTATTGGTAGCGTTATTTGTAGCCATTTTATGATGTCCTTATACTATGGTTAAATTGCCAATGGAGCTAATTACATTCCATGTAGTGTTTGCTGTGACACAAAGAAGTCTTACGTAGTCATTTTTATTGGATGAGGATAAACTTCCTCCTGCACCGGTCGTAGTTGTTAAGCTTCCAAAGTTAATGGATTGACCTGCGTTTTGTGCCAATGTCCAACCACCTGATGAAAAGCCGGATATTTGAATGACAGTCCCAAAAGCGGCAGTTAAGGGAAGGGTGTAAGTAATAAGACTTGCGCCGTTATTGCTGAGATAATTTAAGTTAGCAACCAGATTCTGCGGACTTGAGGTAACGTTTATCCAGTTGCTTTGTGGATTAATACACTCAGTCCAAACCGCGGTCGAGGCCGTTCCTGATGTGGTGCAGACCCAGAGAATTAAGTCAACGGTGTCCCAGAGAAGCTGGTAGGTAGTTCCTGCCACAAATCCATTCGGATTGCCTGGGTAGGATAAGATTATATTGGACTGAAACAGATTATAAACCTGTTGCAGGCTTTCCTGCACTGAAAGTCCAAGATTAGATGGGCTTATATAGCCCTGAACCGCGCAAATGATATCAGACATAGCCGCATTTGATACCGTTGGCAACGAGGTGAACATCTCTTCAATGGCCATTTTCTAACATTCCTTGTCTTGGGTTACTTTCTTCTTAAGGATAAGTAACAGGAAAAAATGCAACTTCAATATCGCATGTCGTGTTCGGTGTTATAAAACTGATAACATCTTTTGCATAAACCGTTCGTTTAAATTCAATAGTTCCAACAACAAGTTCAGCACTTGCGGCAGCCAATGTACCTCCGGCAGGTATTGCCGCGGTTGTGGTTCGTGAGCACCAGCCCCATCCATTTGGTTGTACGCGAACATACATAATCCAAGTGGAATAATTTGCGGGTACAGTCACACTTTCAGCGGTACTTGCCGCAAGCGTAGCTGTATAAATATCGGTAGGGAACTGTGGCGCGTAAGCATTAAAGCCCTGTACGTCACGCCCAAAATTCAATAGCGTCGACATGAACATATCCTTATGTTTAAAAAACCCTTAAATTTCGACACATTCTAACATCATGTTTACAGTGTCAATCCATTATAACTTCATAAATATGTTATAGAACGTACCTGGCTGTGTCACGTTAAAAGGCAAACTTCCACCCGTAGCAGCAGTCAAAGCGCTTGTTCCAAGGTTTGAACCGCCCGAGGTGTAACCAACTCCTGTTCCTGATGTTAGAACAAAGGCTCCTGAGGTTGCCGCATGAGTATGACCTATCAGTTCAGATAATAATTGAGCGTGCGCATATTCGCCCTCTGTGGTTCCTGCAAGCGATGCTACGACAGTACCACTACCTGCTGCATAGCCGATAACCGTTCCAGCCAAAGCATTAGCAAAGGTAGTCGATAAAAAGAAGGCTGTAGAACCATTAAAGCCCGCAACATAATAAATAGTGTTTGCTCCAATTGTTGAGGGAAGTGATCCACCCGACACGTACACCGGCATGCCATTGAAATAATTAACCGTATTGGCTGCGGTTAACAATAAATTGCCTCCCGAGTTACTGGCGGTAAATGTTGTCGAATATGTTTTAATCTCAGCCACAGCCGGAACCGTTCCCAGCATAATCCTACCCATCATTTTTGTCAGAGTTAACGAATTGTTGGTGTTAAAATCGGCAATGGCAGTCGCCCCATAAGCAATTGATGAACCACTTGAATTAATCATCGGGCTGATAGGGTTTGATGATATTCCGGTATAAGGCTTGAAGAGATTCCAGATTAAACTATAAAGTGGCCATGTTTGCTGGGAATTTAAAGCAGTTGGCAGGTAAGTCGCCATGGAATTAGAGTTATAACCGATTGTTCCGTCATTCATTGGAACCCAACCAAAAGGATAGAATGAATTAATGCTTGTACGAATATCACCTGTACGCGGACTATTAATAACCGTGTCAACCTCATCATAAGTCTGGAAGTCAAAAGCGGGAACTGTATTGGATGTCAAATAGAGCGAAGGTTTCGTAAAGTTAATTGTGCAGGGTGTGTTTAAAGGCATCTGAACCTGTAGGTAAAAGGCATCATCAGACGCATTGGCCAAGGTTAATCCTGATGATGTTGGAAACACATCTGAAAGTGTGTAAACCGCCCATGCTGTGGTCGTGGTTATTGTTCTTTCGCTGACTATAAAAGGCGCAGGGGATGTTGTTCCCGTTCCTGTAAACTGCAAAATCTGTAAGGTTATAACGCTCCCCGCACCAATTGTGCCGCCATTTTGGGCCTGCAATGAAACAGTGTAATTAAGGTTCGCTAAATTGTTTATGTGCAGGGCAATTGGAAATTGATAGCATTTCAATGTTTCAGCGCTTCCTGCCGAGGTACAGTTGTGGCTAATGTAATATTCAGGAGTATTGGTGGAATAAGGCTTTGTGATTACTAATTGATTATTTAAAGGAAATGGTGTGAAAGTACATGTTTCACTTGCTGTTATATTGTTTTTAACAAACTGAATATCTGGAAAACTAAATGTATCGTGCTGGCTTGGTGCTACAATTCCCGCATAGACCGTGGTTAATGTTCCAATGCTCACGGTTTGCACTGTCAGAAAAGGTGTAGACAATACAATGCTCAAGTTAGAAGGTGAGGTTAATGTATTGGGTTGAGCATTGCGCCAAAACCCGTTATTGACAATCAGATTATTAAACGCCGTTCCTGTGCCGGAACTTCCTCCGGTTGATGAAATAAAAGGAAAATTAGCCCGCGTTATCTCGTTGGTCTGCGCATAATTAACAATGGTTATGTAGTAAGGCTGCGATTGGGTTTCATCCAGTTCGCTGTACGGATAAAAAAACGGAATTGTATCGACACCATTAATATCACAAATAGTCCCAGCAGCGCTTAAAGTCAATGGATTGGGTAAAGGAATATAAGTATAGCTGCCAGGACTACCGGACTGATAATACCAGTTTTTAAGCGTAGTTCTGCTATTATCTTGATAGCAAGTCACAGTACCATATGCCATCGGTGTTCCGTCTTTATCAACAAAACTGTCCTGAAGCATCGGTGCCGCTATTAATAACGCCGTATTGATAGGCATAATAATCCCTTATAAAATTTAATTCCTCAATCCATCGTGGATTAACTTTCTAGCATAGACAAAAGAGCGTAAATAGAAAGCCATATCAGTACAAAAAGCACCATTATCTTATCTCGGTTAGGTCAATAAAAAAGCATAATATCTTAAAATGGATAAAAAATAAACATTTATCACTCTCTTACTTTTTTAATACCATAAGCAAGGGCACTTGTAGCAAGTGTACCTGTAATCAGCTTGTTCATTGTTGACCTAAGTTTTTTCTGAGCTTTCTCATATTCAATTTTTTTCTTAGCAACATCTGCTTTAGTTAATCCTTCCACCTCTGATTCTTGTTTTAAGCGTTTGGCAATTTGTCTTTGCTCGTGAATTTCTTTACCTAATTGAGGTATCATCTCTACTTGTTTATGTAATTCAGCATTTCTTTTGGCTGTTTCAAGTTGAGATGCCGCTTGTTTTTGATACCCCATCAAGCGAGAAATCTCTGGATTAGCCTTCACAAAAGGTTCTATTGCCTTGTTAGGTTTCATTAGTTTAGCAGGATTATCAGCAAAAGAATGACCTAAAACCAATCGAGAAAGTTCTGGATTATTTTGAATCATATTATTCAATATTTTATTTCCAGATGTTGTTCCTGAAAGAGCCTCAACCATGTCACCTTTGTATTTCCCATGTTTTAACATTTGCTGATACATGGGGTTTTCATGAAGAGGGGCTATTTTGTTGGAATATTCATGATTCAGTTCATACAATTGTTTCATGGTTCCTTCTGGGAAATGCTTCCCAATAATTTTTTCCATATCCTCATAAGTTTTTTTGGTTTCATTGGCACGGTCAATCCATTCGTCATGTTCTTTAGGTGACAGACCAAATGCTTTTGAACGCTCTTTACCTTCAATTGTTCTTAAAGACCTGTATGCCCTAAAGAATTGACGGCCACTTATTTTTTTATTTTTAGTAAAAGCAGGCTCAATGAGCTTTTTGAAAACTTCTTTTTCTTCATCACTGATATCTGATTTTTTTCCGTAATAACTTTTCAAAGCCGCATCTACGGATTTGGTATCAGTCGCAGGAATTTCAACCTCTGGCAGATTATTTTCTAGCTTGTCCATTTTTGCGCCCCAAGCTTTACGCTCTCCGCCATATCTAACTTCTCGTGGCAACCCTGTTTTAGGATGAGGTTCTATTGTTGGAACGCCTTCTATAGCTTCTACAATATGTTTCGATAAATCTTTTGAGTGTGTGCCGCCTTCTTCAAGAGTGTTCTTTAACGCCTCATTAACATTCTGAACCGCATGTTCGGCTTCGGGAACCAGTTGTTGGCCTGGTAGCATTTTTTCATCACCAAAGTGACGGCGTTTAAAAGCTTCTGCTTCTTCTAATTGAGCCGCTTTATCTTGAGCACTGAGCAATAAGGCTTCGGGATTATTTTTACCAAATTTATGTGTGGCAAGATTTTTTAATGATTCCAAATCACCTTTTTGCATTTCATGTTCGGCCATGGCTTTATATAGGTCTCTTTCTCGCCCTGCGGTATTGCGGCCTTGGAAATAATTCTTTGCGCCACGTATTGCAAAGGGTGCGATTTCAGCACCACCACCAAGAGCAGCCCCTAAACCTCTATTGTCTGGGCTAATCGCAGCACCAACGCCACTACCAGCCAGCACATTACGAATCAGCTCGGGTATTTTCTTAGCATAAGGTAACGCCTCAACGCCTTTTTTCGCAGCTTGATATCCTCTATACACAGGTAAGCCCATTCCCAAAGAGCCTATAGTTTCCGCTCCTACTCCCACATATGGGTTCACATTGAGTTCTTTATATTGCTGCTTGGGAATATTCACACCTGGGATAAGATTAGCGATACCGCGACCCATATCAATGCCCGTACCAAAGAACCCTTTAGCAAGCGAAGGCAATCCGGTTCCTTCAATAGCATTATTGAAATGACCTGCAATATTCCCCGCTTTTTCAAGTGCTGGAGAACCTTGTAATTGTTTGGCTAATTTATACATTAGCGGATGTTGTTTTTTAAGCGCAGCCAATTGCTCTTCGTCTTTATTGGTTCCCGATGCCTTTTTAGATGATTTCTTTTCTATTGGTTGTGCTTCATATTGAGCCCATTTGTCCTCAGCAGGTTGAGCGGCATATTGTTCCCATTTATCATTCATAGGTAAACCCCTCGCTCAATGCTTTTTCTACTGCGTTTTGAGGAATGTAATACATCTTACCTTTACGGTATAAAACAATAGTTCCAGGTGGTGCTTCTTTATAGCTGCCATTGTTATTTTGTGCTTGAGCTCTTTCTTGCTCATCACGCGCGATTTTCTGATCGATACTTCGAGGAACATCATTCTCACCAATGACATTTTGATTGGCGTTGATTCCCTTGCTCAGATTTTTTTGATGCGTTTTGATTTTTCGCTCAATCACTAACCATGTCTTGTCCAATCGGTCTTTAATGTTTTTTTTGTTTTCTCCAGGATGGTAATCTAATGAGTCATCTATTTCTTGATTAGTAAATCCAATAGCACGCATAACGGGCCCCATTTGAGCTTTATATGATTTCGCTTGCGCCTCTTCTTTAGATAGATTTTCAACTCCTACCTTCTTTGAAATGTTGTGAGCTAAAGGGCTAAGATATGGAATATCTGCTCGCTCAATCCCTGATGCTATTTTTGCAAAGTCTCGTTTAAATCCACCAGCACCACCTGCATTAGCTGCTACTTCTTTATATTGATCGAAAAGTTTTTTTAATCCTTTTGCCTCTGTAAGCACATCAAGACCTTTTTGAACTCCACCGCCAGTCGGTGCGTAAATTGTTTCTCCATTGCTTCCTCTGTGGGCTGTGCCACCAGAGTATGGGGATTCTGTAAACTTGCCAGTGACGTGTTCTCCAGGATTTCTAGGAACAAGGGAATCTTCACCACCATTGCCAGGGTTTTGGCCTTCGTTACCCATTTGTTGGCCATTATTCATACCATCCTGACCACCCATATCACCACCTTGGCCTTGCATTCCTGGCATTTGACCCATTCCGCCTTCACCACCCATTCCTTGCTTAGAAAGCATTTGGCTTATGTAGCCCGCAATTTGGCGTTGTTGCTGAGGGTGTAATGAAGAGAAATAGGGACTGCTAGCCAGCATCGCTAAAGGTGATATTTGTTTGTGAAAAATATCGGCCTCAAGCTGTCGAGGCATATAAGCAGCTTGTACGCCTTGACCGTAACCTTGTACGGCTTTAGAGATTAAATTGGCAAATGGATTAACCTGTTCTGGTTTTAATTCACGCGCTTGAGTAAAAGTAAATGTCATGAGTCATCCTTAATTAATGCCAAGGCAGGAAAGCACCTAACAAACCAGCACCTGAGCCCAGATTAGACCACACAGAACCATTAGCCTGATTTTGACCTGCCCGCCCTTCGTAAGCATATTGACCTTGTTGTGCCAGGGTTTGAGCTATCATGTCGGCCATTGAGCTACCGGCATGCTGTCCCATTGAGGCTAAACCCTGTTCGCCTTGTAGTCCTTGCCCATACAATCCTGTCGCCTGTCCCAGCCAATTATTATAATCCTGATTTCCTAAGTTCGTTGCCAATTGCATGTTTTGCTGTTCATGTTCAGGAGAACCGGCCATACCACCCGCCGCTGCGGCGTGATTTTCGCCTTGAAGGGCTTGTTGAAGTGCAAACTGAAATCCAGGTGACTGATGATAATTTTGCCCTATTTCATTTAATCTTCCACCAGGGTTATTTAATAACGAACCATATTGTTGTTGAAGGCCAGGAAGTGCGTTTTGACCCGCATTAATATAGGGCTGATAATAACTTGCTGTCTGCCCAGGGATTTGACTTATATATTGATTGGCAGCAGAAGCGGGATTTTTATGCTTGCCGCCAAATAGTCCTGCAATGCCTGAAAGGATGCTTCCAGCACCAAGCCCAGTACCAAATCTTTGCATGTCTGTAAATGCCATAATTCATCCTTGAATCATTTTTATTACTATACCACAAGGTAAATATCAGGTAATTGTAAATGTCCACCATCTTGCCGCTGTCACATTGGGGGGCGTGCTTCCATCAAAATTAATGATAAATATCTGTGGTGCTGCTATTGTTGTATTGTATATCATTTGACCGCTTATATCTCGAACACCAACAGGCAAAGGAATTGGTACAGGCGTGAAGTACTTAGTATATAGATTGGCTATTGTTGTCGCCTGAGCAGACGTTAGTTTCGGAATCATAATGCCTTCGCTCTTATAATTATTCTGCAAAGCTTGGAAAAGTGAAGCAAACCCAAGACTCCACAGGGGCATAAAGTCGCCTTCCTCATCTAAAACAGGGGTTTCTCTGGGAAGGTCTGGAAATATAGCCTGTAAGATTGGTTGTTGAGTTGCCATATCATATCCTTGTGTTGGCAATACCATCCGTTGCGACAAAACGCCCCATGCCCCAGAATTTAAATTGGGCAACAAAGTCATTGGCAATTCCAAGCTGCCACCACATTAATCTATTCTTCCTATGACCTATTGCGGGTAAATAATAGGCCCATTCATTGCCAAAGGACGCACCACCATCAGTCGATATGGATAGGTCAACGTGAGGCAATGAAAGATTACTAAATCCCGTGTTACCCATTTGCTGTGCGATTAGAAGGGCGGTTTTTCCTGTATTTTGTTGAGTAATGAATAATGTGCCATTTTGAGCGATTAAATCATTATCTGATTGAGTCACAAGCACCGGAAATACGCCCTGTGTAATCAGAGGATTTCCAGCCTGTGTAATTAGAATTATTTCACCTAATGATTGCTGTTGATAATTGGTTTCACCAGATTCAATGGTAAATCCTATATCATTAATAATCTGATAATTCTGGTCAGGTGTTCTGATATTAGCGCAGGTTCTTATGCGTGGAATCTCATTTGTAATAATATTTCCAACACTGTCTACGTCCTGATAAGTATAAATAGTTGTATCAAATACAAACAAATTGCCGTTATTTTTAGTAATAAAGTAATATTGATTATCAAAAAAGGCAACTTCTGCTGCTATAAAGTAGTTAAGATTCTGGTCGCATGCGTGATAAAACTTGTCAGATGAAAAATCATATACCAGTGATAAATTATCGGTATAAAAATTAATATGATAAAAAAGATGTCCATCCTGTCTATAAAGGAAAGCCTGTGAATCGGCAGGATCTTGTAACGTTGAAAAGAGATAGTCAATGCCGTCTGTAGTAATCTTTTTAGGCATGCCACCGTTAGAATACATAATAACAGGACCACTTTTCTCGTTCTGAGCAAGCCATACGACAAGCTCATCCATATAAGCAACAGTAGCAGGCTGAAGGCATCCATAGTCTATATTAAATTGATTAGTACGTTGATAGGGAAATAGCTGAGCACCTGTATCAAACCAGGCCTCAGTTACAATGCTTCCCATTACAAATATCATATTACCCTTGGAAGGAAAGCGAACAACAGCCTGCACGTTATCAGGTTTTGATTGTAGAAGACCTACGCTTGAGCTTGAACTTGACCATGTCTCCCCATCGTTGTGTCCTGACAGCCTCCATGTGTTGTTAGCGGGAGGCGTATAGGTATTGTCGTTTGATGCGGCAAGAATAAAGTATGTATCATGAAAGGTTAAATACCCTGGAGTAAAGTTCAAAGGTATTGCCTGAAAAACGGAAGATAATGTGGGATCGTACAAATAGAAAGCGGTTCCGTCGGAAATTCCTATCTGTGGCTTGTTATTTTCTGCAATATAAACGACTCCTGTCTGGGTTTGCAGCGTGCCAATTTTAAAGACCTGAAAGAAAGTAACTTTTTCCTGAGTTTGCGAGTATTGTATGCTCACAAGGAATACATTTCTGCCCTCAACTACGACTAACTGTCCGAATTTAGTGCTTGTAAAGATAGCGCGACCTTCAATGGCATTCAGAAAGTTTTCGGCTGTAATTCCTATAGAGTACCCTGAGTACGGAACCATAAATTTATCAGACATAAACATATTATAGGTTTTTTCAATGCTAATTTTCGGATAACGTCCGAATATGCTTGAGCCTACAATGTTTACTGGGAATTGTCTGAAATTCTGGCCGCGAGCAACCATTAATTTATCCTTAAATTAATTTTACAGCATGTAATATCAATCCGGTTACCGACGTTATTACCGTTCCTATTATCCATGTAAAATGATTTTTTATCATTTCCTGATGCGATTTATTTTTCTTTTCAATAGCATCCAGTACCTTTTCTATTTGCCTTAATCTTATTTCATGGTCAATTAAGTTAGGTCTGTCGCTCATGTTAACCATCCTTGGTTAATTATTTATACTAATTTTAAATAATGTAAATGTCTCAAGGCATCCTTTGCCTTAAACGATATTGATTCGGACTCCCTAAATAGTTTTTTATGTTCTTCGTACAACATCACAACCCCCTTACTTCACGCACATACTCAGAACAGCACGGCTTCCCTTCGTTGTCCATTTCATAAAAAATAAACCCTTTGGTTGCAATGATTGCAGATATAAAATTGCTTGTTTAATAACGCATCAAAATCAATTGATACGTTGTCGACTTCATGCCCAAACATAATGCAGTATAGTTTTTTCATCTTTCTACCTTTTGAGTAATTTTACCCCAATGACCTTCTTCTGCGTCTTTTTGAGCATCTTCGTATACTTTGTGCGTGTACAACTCAACGATGCTTATGTAGTTCTCGTACCCAGCATCCCGCAGTTTAATTATTATCTCGTCTCTTAATTCTTTTTTAGTCATGTTTTGCATTTCCCAATTCCATCCTAGTTAAATTAAGCCGCCAAATATTATTCAACACCTTCAAATGGGGTTAATCTAAACTACATTATCCATTTAAATCCATGCGCCATGAGACTAAGTAATCCTATGAATCCTGTTCCCATAATACCTAACATCCATTTTTGATTTGATTTTATTTCATCTAAAATCTTAAAAAGATGATTTTGATTATTTTTTAATAATTCTATATCTAATTCTTGTTGCGTATACATCTTTTCATTGTTCATGGTTAACTCCGGCTGAATCGTCCATGAAGTGATTGTGCCTTTCTAAATAGCTTATCATTGATTTTAGTATATCAATATTATCGTGTAACTT
>Ga0302280_1002598_pt1 | contig 13689 bp, 10 predicted proteins | sample III_Fen_E1_1_FD_198771 | JGI IMG/M metagenome (GOLD analysis project Ga0302280, IMG submission 198771) | Peat permafrost microbial communities from Stordalen Mire near Abisko, Sweden - III_Fen_E1_1 | ecosystem: Environmental > Terrestrial > Soil > Wetlands > Permafrost | place: Sweden: Abisko...
GCCCGCGTTGCCTGTAGGTGCTTCCGCGGCGGATGCTCAACCAAGCTATCTTTATGATTTAAAGAAATTGATAGAAAAATCACGCGACAATATCAAGCAGGTCAATCAAAAAATTAAAGAACAAGCTGTTTTAAAACGCAATCAAAAACGCGAAGAACGTGCTAGAGAATATTATGAAAAGGGCTTGGCCTTGACTAGCGAGGGAAAACTTCAGGAAGCCCGTGAATATTTTGAAAAGGCGATCCGTATTACTGAACATCCTGAAATGGCAGGCTATATTAAGGAAAGCCAACGACGTCTTCGCAAGCAGGAAGAAGCTCTTAGTTCCCAGGAGAAACAACGAAATAACCAGATCAAACAGGATCAAGTTGTTCGTAAAGAAGACGTGGAGTCCTCTTATAGGGAAGCTGTAGATTTGTATAAACAGAAAAAATTTCATCCTGCTAAGGATGCTTTTGAGCATGTTGATGAAATTTCCCCTGACTATAGGGCGACCAGCAGCTATTTGAAGATTATTGATCAAGACATTGTTCTTGCCGATGCCATGGCGGTCAAACAACAGGCTGTTGAGATCCAGCACCAGCAGCAAGAAGCTGAGGTGGCGCGTGCTAAGGAAAAGGCCGTGTGGATGGCACAGATTGAAGAAAAAGAAAAAGAACGCAAAGAGGCTATTAATAAGCAGGCAGCAGATGTTTATGATCAGGCCGTTGAATTATATAAGGATAAGAAATTCGCCGAGGCTAAAAAGAAATTTGAAGAAGTCAGTTGGGTGATTCCTGATTATAAGGCTACGATGAAATATTTGCGACGTATCGACAGGGATGCAGAGCTTGAAGAAGAGCGCATTGCCAAGGAACAGCAGAAAGCTTTGGAGGAGCAGCGTTGGGAAGAGGCGGTCGCAGAGAAAAAGAAGGAAGCCGAACGTCAGCATGAGTTGGAAGTAAAAGCACATCAACATGTTTTAGATCTTCAAGAGCAAGCGCAATTTTTATACCGAGCTGCCGTCAGTTTCTTTGATCAAAAGAATTACGATGATGCCCTGCAGAGATTTAATGATATTGAGAAATTATATCCTGATTTTAAATCAACCAGAGCCTATATCGCCCGTATCCAGCAAATACAACAGGATCAACAAAAGCAAGTTGAAGTTCTTCAAAAGCAGCAATATGAGTCTCAGTTTGACGGCACGTATCTTTCAGCTGTGAATCATTATAAATCCCGTGATTATGAAATAGCTAAGGATGAATTCTTAAAAGTCCAGGCAAAAGTCCCAGGGTATAAATCCACACAATCTTATTTAAACAAGATTGATCGTAGTATTAAGGAAGAGCAAGAGGAGAAGCTTCGCCAGCAAGAATTGGCTGTTGAACGAAAACGGATGCAGGAGCTAAAAGATAAAGAAAATAAGGCACAAAATATTTATGACCAGGCCTTGAGTTTATACCGTAATCATCAATGGCAGGAATCTAAAACCCAATTTGATAATGTTGAACAGGTGATCCCTGATTTTAAACGGACTCATCGGTACTTGCAGAAGATTGAAGATAATATGGCAGAAGAAGCCAGGCGTAAGGCCGCAGCCGTACTTATTGCAAAACCAACGCCAGTGGTTGTTATTCCTCCGGCACCTGTTGTCGTGCCGCCACCTGTCGCTGTCGTGGTGCCAACGCCACCCGTTGTACAGGCGGTCCCGCAGCCGCCAGTAGTATCAGTTATTCCTGCTCCAGTCCAGGTTGCCATTTCACTGGAAGATCAGCAAAAACAAGCCCAGGATATTGCTGCTTTGGCTCAAAAATCAGCTGAGTTGTATCATCAAATAGCGGATGTGGCAGATGATAAGACGACCGTGCAGGCTAAGAAAAAAATGGCCAAGGTTGATGAGATATTAAGAGGTTTAAAAGAAAACAAAGAGCGTCTTTTGCGTCAAATGCGTAAGGAAGAATGGAGGCGCCAACGTGATGAGGCTAATGCTAAAGAAGCACAGCATAAAGCTGAGATTGAAAAATTATATCATGATGCCCAAGAACTTTTACGCTCACATGAGTATGCTAAGGCTAAGATCAAATTTTTAGTATTGGAAAACGTTCAACCTGATTATAGGGGCACTCGCCATTATCTAAACAGCATTGAAGCTGATTTAAAAAATGCTAATGTAGAAGCGGTCACAAGCTATGAAAAGAACCAGGCCGTGCGGTTAAATCAATTACAGTCCAAAGAAAATGCCGAAGAAGTGCTTCGAGTCAGACAAGAAGAAGAAAAACAACGTTTATTAGATCAACAGCAACAGGTTCAATTACAAAGTTTGGCTCAAAAAGCTTCAGATATAAATGATGATATTATCCGTTTATCCCATCAGCAGGATTATGAAGGAATGAAGGCAAAATTTGCGGAACTAGAAAATACCGTAACTGAATTAACAACGCTTAAAGATGAGATGGCCAAGCAAAAAGACCACCAGGAGCGTGAAAAGCAATTAGTCCATGAATCTATCCTTCATCACAAAGAAATGATCAAGGCAGAGCGGCAGGAAGATCGTCAGATCCATGCTTATTATAGAGAACAACCTTTAAATGAATACCGCCCGGAATTATCAATTCAAACGACAGATGCTGATCAGTATAAAACCCGTGAAGTTGTGCAAGAGCAGAATGCCTTATTTGCTGAAGGGGTGGATCGGTATGAACACAAGAAATATACGCAAGCCAAATTGCTATTCGGTGAATTAGCAGCCCAGCACGATCGTCGGGCTGAGGTGTGGTTAAAGAAGGTGGATCGTGCCATTACGAGGGAGTTATTGACCAGTCAAGAAGGAGAAGAAAGGGAGCGTACAGCCTTCCTAGCTGATCAATTAAAGGCTCAGCGTGAACTGACAATTATTCAAGAACGTGAACGCCTGCGTCAGAAAAAATTGACTGAAGAATTAGAAAGCCAGATGCGTCTTTACGATGATAATCGTTTATTACAATTACGAAAAGAAGAGATGATGAAGTCTGAAGAGCGTGAACGTCAGCGCCAGGAGCTCAAGCGTTTACGATTAGAAGAACAAAATGAAAAGCAGCAGGATGCGATGCGTTTTCATAAAATTAAGATTGTCGTTAAGCCGGTACCTGTGCAAGCTCCTGTTAAAGTAATTGCCAATCTGTTAGCGCCACCTACTCCAATCATAACACCAGTTCCAACACCAGCTCCACCAACCCCGGTGACTGTGGTTGCTGTTCAAGCTCCTAAGGCCATTGTGCCGCCACCTTTGACGGTCAAACAAATACAGGCCAAGATCGATTTTTCTAATAAACGAAAAGCTTTTCTTGATAATAAATTTAAGAAAGAACAAGAAGAAAAAGTGCGTCAGGCCAAGATCAAGGCAGATCTTGAGGCGCGTCAAAAGCTTAAAGCAGAGCGTGAGGCAGAACGACAGGCGTGGATAAAACAGCGAGCTGAGGCGCGTCAAAAACGCATTGAAGAACGGCAAAAGACAAGAGAACATCAAAAAGAGTTAAGAGCCCAACGAGATGCTGAGCGTCAAGCCAGATTAAAAGCCATTGCAGAGGCCCGCGAAAAGATTAAAGAAGAAAAACAAAAAGAAGAAGAGCATCAGCAAGAATTGGCGGCAGAGAAGGTAAAAGAGGAAGCGGCTAAATTTGCCCAGGAGCAAAAGAATAAGGAAGAAGAACTTCGTCGTCAAGAAGATCAGCGCCAAGAAAAAATGAAACAAGATGAGATCGTTCGCGAGGAAGCTCAACGTAGGGCAGATTTAGAAAAACAAGAACACGAACGTCAGGCCCAAATAGAAGCCCAGCGTCAGGCTGTTCGTAAACAATTAGAAGACGGTGTTGAAGAAATGTACCAGGATGCCTTGAGTTTATACCAACAGGGAGATTACAAGTCAGCCGCCGATAGGTTCAAAGATGTCCAAGATATCCTTCCTGGGTATAAACGAACAGAACAATATATGGATGAAGCTCGCCAGAAATCATTGATCATAAAGCCGCAAGATTCATCAAATGCATCGATCCCCTCTTAGTCCTGAATTTACTAATCATCTTATAGACCAAAAAAGTCCGTACCTGCTGCAACATGTACATAATCCCGTTGATTGGTATCCTTGGGACAAGGCTGCGTTTAATAAAGCTAAAATCGAAGATAAGCCAATTTTGTTATCTATCGGGTATTCTACTTGTCATTGGTGTCATGTAATGGCGCATGAGAGTTTTGAAGATGAAGGGATCGCAAAAATAATCAATGAGCATTTCATTGCAATTAAGGTGGATCGTGAAGAACGGCCGGATATTGATCATATTTATATGACAGCTATCACAGCTATGACAGGTCAAGGTGGCTGGCCATTGACTGTTTTCTTAACCCCTCAAGGAGATCCATTCTATGGAGGCACATATTTCCCTCCTTATGCTAAATGGGGGAGTGTCGGTTTTATCGATTTATTAAATTCAATTGCTGCAAGCTGGAAATCAGACCGTGAAAATATTTTATCTTCCAGCCTTACTATTACCGAGGGATTACGTAATCATGCCATTGAGAAGCGTGAGGCGACAAGGCAATCTCTTCTTGATGAAACCTTCCTTGATCGTGCGTTTCGTCAATTAAGAGGACAGTTTGATGCGACGAATGGAGGTTTTGGATCTGCTCCAAAATTTCCCATGGGCCATAATTTGTCATTCTTGCTGCGTTATTCTAAAAGACGGGATAATCCAGAAGCTTTGAATATGGTTGAGAAATCTCTTGCAGCTATGGCTCACGGTGGCATTTGGGATCATCTGGGCGGCGGTTTTCACCGATATTCAACAGACCAAAATTGGCATGTGCCTCATTTTGAGAAAATGCTCTATGATCAGGCTTTGTTGTCCATGGCTTATTTGGAAGCTTATCAAGTAACGGGTTTAATGGAATATTCTCAAATTGCCTCTGAAATTCTCGATTATGTGTTAAGAGATATGACAGATGCTCAAGGTGGTTTTTATTCTGCCGAAGATGCCGATAGTTTGGAGGGCGAAGGGGGGCATTTAAAAGAAGGGTCTTTCTATGTTTTTTCACAGACAGAGATTGAAGAAACCCTTGGAAAAGATGATGCCGCTGTTTTTAATTATTGTTATGGCATCAAGGCCGATGGTAATGCTTCTTTTGATCCTCATGGTGAATTTATAGGAAAAAACATCTTATATCTGGCTCATTCTGCTAAAGAAGCTGCACTTGAGTTTCTCAGGCAGAGAGAGGAAATTCAGGGTATACTTACAGTAAGCGCATCGAAGCTACTGGAGTTACGTTCTAAAAGGCCACGGCCACATTTAGATGATAAGGTCTTATGTGATTGGAATGGCTTGATGATGGCAAGTTTTGCTTTTGCCGGTAGGGTTTTGGGAGAAGAAAAATATTCCAAAGCCGCAAGCAAGTCAGCTGATTTTATCTTGAACGAAATGATGATAGGTAATCGTCTATGGCACCGTTGGCGCGATGGTTCAGCTGGAATTACAGCCACTCTTGAGGACTATGCTTTTTTGATTTACGGATTTCTCGAGGTGCATGAAGCCTCGTTTGAGGCTAAGTATCTTGAGGCCGCGCAAGTCTTGGCTGATAGCATGATTGAATTCTTTGCTGATCCTCAGGGCGGCTTTTATATGACGGCCTCCGATGCCGAGCCTTTAATTGTGCGGCCTAAGGACGCGTATGATGGGGCGCTGCCTTCAGGGAATTCAGTCGCTGCGTTAATCTTATTAAGGCTGCACGCTTTGACAAAGAAAGAAGTTTATCTCACTCAAGCAGAAGCATTGTTGAATTGTTTTGCTGTTAAGATTGAGCAGGCACCGTACGCGCATAGTTTTTTGCTATCTTCCCTAGATTGGTATTTGAGTTCGCCAATTGATATAACATTTCAGGGGGATAGGGTTGATGAGACAATTGTCAAAATGTTAAAAGTGTTGTATAAACATTTTATACCTTTTAAGGCTGTCAAATTTGTTTCTACTTTCAGTGCGAATGCGCAAGTACTTATTTGTTATCGAGGCAGATGTAAATTGCCTATTGAGAGCGTTAGTGCATTTGAACAGGAACTCTTAACGAGGGAATAATAATGGCACAATTCATGTTTTACGCTTTATTCTTTGTGGCGTTCATTGTGGGGGTTTTTACATTCTTTGCACCACCTAAACAGTCACAAGGTCCTTTATCCTGGATAACTAATAGCGGGGAAACTATTGAAACTGTTTTTCATAAGAAGAATCAGGAAGTTAATGTGACGACCTCAGATGGTATTCTTCAAGTTCGTCAAAAGATGGATGATTTGGCGGTAGAACAAAATAAAATTTTGGATACGATTAAAGATCAACAAGTAGTATTAAAAAACACCAGTCAGGGAGTTAACAATATATTGTTGGAGGCCCAGAACTCTGGCGAGGCAAGTGGTAGGGATATTTTACAACTGAAGGCCTTGGCAACAGATATTCAGGATCAGCAAAAGCTGATGGTGGCTCATGGAAAGGATTTGATTGCTTTAAATGATCAATTAACCCAGAACAGGCAATGGATTGCTGATCAAATTGATTATTCTAATTTATACACTGAGACTGCCCTTCGGATGTTACGGAAACGTAATCAATTTCTTAAGACTCAAGCTGATGAATTTTTTGAAAGTCAGTATGCGTATCGTGAGGCTTTGCGTGATCGAATGTTAAGAATGCATGAACAATTATATAATTTTATCCATAATCAGGGTTATTATCTTTGGGCCAAACAGCAAATGATCAGGGATCATATTCAACGTGTGCTGGATAAAGAGCATGAGAATATGGAAAGATTGGATGAGATTGAACGAAGGGATAAAGAGCTTGAGGAGAGAACTAAGGAGAAGTTGGAAGAGACTAAGGATTTGTTTGATGATTTGTTACAAAATAATAGGGATTTAATGGAGCAAGAGCAGCAAAAGATCGTAGACCTTGAAGAAAAAAATAAACAGCAGGTGGCTGATCAGCGGCAGCGTTTAGAAGATGAGCAGGATCGACAAAGAATGAAGAATTTTTAATAATGTTTATAAAAATCACCAGACTCATTTTTTTTAGTAGTCTCGCGTTCGCGTTGATTCTTTGTACGGGTATTTTTATATTTTTTCAGACCTTTGATACGGAACAATACCTTTCTCCCATCACTCAAAAGATTTCACTTGTTTTAAATCGCCCTGTTTCCGTTGGGCATTTAGGGCTGGGTCTTTCTTCGCAAGGTATTGCCCTGGACGCAGGGCCTTTGATCATTACCGACGATGCTAACTTTACCACTCAGCCTTTTATTAAGATCAACAGAATACGGCTTGGGCTAGATTTTAAGTCTTTGATCCTTAAGCATAAGATTTATATAACCCAGATCATTCTGCAGTCGCCACAAATTCACTTCATACGTTCTCAAGAAGGGATTCTTAATGTAGGGAACATTGGCCCGGCCATTGCGAACATTCCCCCTGTCATCGAGAATATTAATCCTGTCATTGCGAGCGCAGCGAAGAAATCTCTAACAAAAATATGGCCTGTAAGCAACCCTCAAACTAATCATTCGGGGGAAAATAGTAAGAAACAATCTCTTCCCAGTGATGTAAATATTAAATCTGTTATTATACAGGACGCTTCAATTTCTTTTATCGATCAAAGTCAGGTGCTTCCTTTAGATATTTGGTTGTCTAATATTAATGTAAATTTAAATGAGTTCTCATTATCAAAGCCTACCCAAGTGCTATTAGAGGCATGCCTGTATAGTCAATCTCCCAATATTCATGCCCAAACATTGATGTTTTGGGATCAGGCAAAACAATCTATTGAGATCAGTGGTTTAAGTTTTCACGGTGATTTCTCCCAGCTGGAGATGGATCGATTGAAAGCTATTTCACCTGTTATATTGGATAATTCCATGTTAAGCAATATCAAGGGGAGCTTGCAATTAAATATAGCTGATTTAGAGATAAACAGCTCCAGAGGTGTTGTGGCCACTGGTGGGGATATATTGATCTCAGGAGTGGTTATTAAGAACTTTAATTTGATTAAGTCTTTATTATCTCATGCGCTGGGTGCTTTTGGAGGGATGGAAGGGTATATTGATAAATTAAAAGCGAATGACACCATTATCCAAAGCGCGGATGCAAAGTTTGCTATTCATGATAAGGCTGTTGTTATTGGTGAGTCTGAGATCAAAACCAATATTCTTGAACTCACTGCCCAAGGTTCAATCGATCAGGGATTGAATTTAGATATGCAAACCATCCTTCATCTTAATGAAGATGCGTCGGCTGCTTTAATCAATGAGCTTGATGGATTGAAATATTTAATGGATGACAGCAAGCGCATTACCATTGATGCGAGTTTACAAGGTGTTATTCCGCATTTAAAATACAAGCCAAGTAAAGACTTCAGGAAGAAAAGCAGGAGATTCTTCATGCAAGAAGGTGGCAATATCCTGGGGATGATTTTATCTGGTGGGAATGACTCTTCCGAAGTTCAGCAGACTTCTCCCTCAGAACCGCACAAGAAATCTAAAAAGAGCTTCAAGAATATTCTCAGTACTTTTCTCCAATGAATTAGTGTATACTAAAAACATGCCTTGTTCCGACAGCTCATCCGGGCTTAACATACGTTTGGATTTAAACGAACATTTAGTGAAATTCGATTTTGCTAAGATCACCTGTTCTAGCGAAATTGGAGGGGGCAAAAGTTTGTCCCAATTCTGCGCTGGAAAGACCTTGGAAGAAGTCCTTGATCTGGATTTCAGGATGCTTGTCTCGGCGTTAGACCTTAACGCGGACGAGGAAGCTCAATTTATTTTGTATATGGAATTAGACGCCTTAAAAGCAGCGGTGGTTCAATATTTAGGCATTGAATATGAAGGCGTTGATGTGGACCGCTGCAAGATATCATCCGTCGAACACGGCGATGAGTATATCGATATCGCCCTAGTCATTCTCCCTCCCAAAGAACTCCCCAAAATCTTACCATGCAGTTTAAGTGACCGTCCTGTCAAATGATGTTCAGGCATTGTAAGGATTAAATTTATTCTTTTTGCGATAGATGCCAGCTATTTGTATTCAATTTATTTTTTGTTCGCTCACGGTTCATTTTATTAACGGCCAAAATTATATTTTGTGCGGTGTCCGAACAACTCACATAGAAGTTCTCTGGAACTTCTATGTTCGAGCAGTTCGGCCATCCTTCGCCCTACGGCTCAGGATACCCTTACAAAATAAAATTTTAGCCTAAAAATGAAAGTGAGCTCAAAAAAACAAATTGAACACAAATAGCACGCATGAATAGCGTGCATTGTAAGGAATGAATTTGTTCTTTTAGCGACACTGTCGATTTTAGCCAAAGCATGAGACCTTTGGCGTTAAGAAATCGACCCGTGGAGCGAAAAGAATAAATTCATTCCTTAGAATGCTGTGCTAAGTCGTAGCTTTCCCGCGGGTGATTAGGATTTTGCCGGTGCGGATCATTTCTTGGATTCCGAATTTGGCAATGAGGGCTTCGAATTCATCAAGTTCTGCGGTGGTTCCTGTTTGCTCGATGATGTAGTGACCTTCGGAAGCATCATCAATACGCACATGGTATTTACGGGCGTTCTTGGTGACGAAGGCTTTGACAGCAGGGGATGCCTTGGTTTTAAGCAGGGCTAATTCTTTTTCGACCGTATTAGCTGGATGTTCCTCGCAATGGATGACGTCGATCAACTTATTGACGTTCTTGATAATTTGCTCCAAAGTTTCAAGATCACCCTTGGCGGTGATGGTCATGCGTGAGAATTTTGGATTAACCGTGGGGGAAACGACTAATGATTCGATATTGTAGCCGCGACGGGCAAAGACCAATGCAATGCGCACAAGCACGCCGGGTTTATTTCCTACTAAAACGCTGATTGTATGTAAGGGTGGTTTAGTCATATGCTTTATGTCGATCCCGTCGGTTTTTCCATTTTTGTCGTAGGTTTTTCCACAATCATATGAAACGCTGATTTACCAGCGGGGATCATGGGGAACACATTGTCTTCTTTGATAACTTCGGCGTGAATAACGCAGGGGCCTTTGTAGTCCATGGCCTGGCGCATCACAGATTCGCATTGCTCAGGTTTGCTCATATGAAAACCTTTGACACCATAGGCTTCAGCTAATTTAATGAAATCAGGGTTGCCTTCTAAATCGACACCGGATAAGCGATTATCGAAGAATAATTCCTGCCATTGGCGCACCATGCCTAAGTATTTATTATCAATGATAAGAACCTTCACTGGCAATTTATGAATAAACACGGTGGCTAATTCATACAAGGTCATTTGAAAGCCACCATCACCGACGATGGCAATGACTAAATCATTAGGTGCGGCAAATTGAGCGCCTATGGCCGCAGGGAAACCATAACCCATGGTCCCGGCGCCACCGGAGGATAGCCAGTAATTGCCTTTATCAGATAGATAGAATTGAGCAGCCCACATTTGATGTTGGCCAACATCGGTCGAAACAATAGCTTTGCCTTTGGTGACCTTATAGCAGGTATCAATAACCTGTTGAGCGGTTAAGCCATTAGTTGTGCTGTATTTGAGGGGGAATTCTTTTTTATAGTATTTTAATTCCTTAAGCCAGTCAGCAGTGTCCAAAGGTTCCACCAATTTTGTCAATTCTTCCACCACTTCCTTGGCATTTCCCACGACCCAGGCATCGGGCTTGACAATTTTATTGATTTCAGAGAAATCCACGTCGATATGTAGCTTCTTGGCACCCACGCAAAATTCATTATTGTTGCCGTTAATACGATCATCCCAACGAGAACCGATGGATAAGATCAGATCGCAGTTGATCAGGGCTTTATTAGCGTAAGCGGTTCCATGCATGCCTAACATCCCTAAAGACAGGGGATGGGTTTCAGGAAATTCACCTTTGCCCAAAAGAGTATTAGTCACAGGACAACCTAATTTTTCCGCTAATTTTTTAATCGCAGCGCCTGCGCGTGAAAGCACCGCGCCATGCCCAACTAATAATAAAGGCTTTTTCTTTCCCTTAAAAAGTCTGGCCATTTTCTGGATGTCAGCTTTTTTAGGTGTAGGGACATCTTTTTTATATCCTGGGATGTCCATTTCAGGATCAAGGGTTTCCCCAGTAAAGGCACCAGAGGTAATGTCTTTAGGCAGATCGATTAAAACAGGGCCATGTCGGCCGGTTTGGCTGATATGCCAGGCTTCTTTGATTACGCGTGGGATATCGTTGGTATTCTTAACCAAGTAACTATGTTTGACCACCGGCATGGTGATGCCAAAAATATCAGCTTCTTGGAAGGCATCTTTACCGAGCATGCAGGAGATGGTTTGTCCTGTCAAGACGATCATGGGCACGGAATCCATCATGGCGGTCAAGATGCCGGTGACAGTGTTGGTGGCCCCTGGGCCTGAGGTCACGAGCACGACGCCAGGTTTTCCGGTCACACGGGCATAACCATCAGCCATGTGGGTGGCGCCTTGTTCGTGGCGGACTAAAATCAATTTGATTTTTGAACCGACTAGGGCATCAAAAATAGGGATGGCGGCGCCGCCGGATAAACCCCATATATATTCGACCCCAAAACTCTCTAAACATTTAATAAGAGCTTCTGCGCCGTTGATCGTCTTTTTAGTTGGTACTTTCGTAGTTTCTTTAGTCATAGTTTCCCTGGTTTTAGACCTTCTTATAAAGCGCCTATAATAGCACAAAAAGTAATGACAGGCACTACTTTTTTGTGTCATTGAGAATGCTTCTAGGGTATTATTTGAGCAATCCTGCTAGCTCGCCGTTTTCATGCATTTCTGCGATGATGTCCGCACCACCGACGAATTCGCCTTTGATGAAGATTTGAGGGATGGTTGGCCAATTGGTGAATTCTTTGATGCCTTGGCGCAGCTCTTCTGAAGCTAGTACATTGTGGCCTTTAACAGGAGAGCCATAAGATTGCAGGATTTGAACGGCCCGTCCGGAAAACCCGCACATGGGTTGCTCGAGCGTGCCTTTCATGAAGATCACTATTTTATTATTCTTGATATCATTTTCAATTTCTTGACGTATTTGATCGGTCATGGTTTGAGTCTCCTTGTTTTAAAATCCGTACTGAACTTTAACTTCACTCCATTTTGATGGAGTGAAAGTCTTTAAACCTAAGGCATGGACGATTTCAAAGATATCTTTGATTGCGGCCATGACCATTTGTTGTTGTTTAAATACCGGCATCCCTTCAAACGTAGGGGAGATGACAAAGGCTTGTAAATGGGCCCCGTCGTTCATAGGGTCCAGCACATAGGCGCTGGAGCCGGGGATGGCTGTTTCAATGCGTTGTTTAATTTGATCAGTGGTCATTTATCAAAATTCCTTTTAAGCCATTCAATAATATCCAAAGATTCATATAGGGGTTTACCATCAATGACTAAGCAGGGCACTTGAGACTTGCCGCCGATCTTAATAAGTTCATCACGCCACGCCGGGTTTTCGTGGGTGTCCTTCATCGGGATAGTAATTCCCTCTTTGCTCAAAAAGTCCCTGACCCGTTGGCAATACGGACAGGCCATAAAATGGTATAAAGTGAGTGTGGCCATGGCTCTTATTGTACCAATTTTTCGACAAAAGCAATGACTTTTTCTTCCAGCTTCACGTTATACAAACGATTCATTTCCTGCAGGCAGGTGGGGGAAGTAACATTGACTTCGATCAAATAATCTCCTAGGATATCAATCCCTACGAAATAAAGGCCCAATTTTTGTAAATGAGGCTTGAGAATGCTGACGATTTTTTTATCATTAGCGGTGATCTTGGTTGCCATGGGCTTGCCGCCCGCATAAAAATTATTGCGATGTTCTCCTTCGGCGTGCATACGCAGTACAGCCCCTAAGATGTTTCCATTTAAAAGCAAAATGCGTTTATCGCCATTCTTAGATTCCGGAATATATTTCTGAATGATAATAGCCTTGTTATAGCGATCCGTTAAAGTTTCCAGAATAACATTTGAATTGGTATTTCCATTTTCAATATGAAAAACACTTTGTCCGCCGAAAGAATTGGTGGGCTTGGCAATGACATTTTTATGTTTGGTAATGAATTCCAGTAAATCACTTTTATTAGCTGAGATAATCGTCGGTGGCGTGATCTTCTTAAATTGGCTGGCCCAGACTTTTTCATTTACAGTGCGTATGCCGGAAGGGCTATTGATGATGGCTATATGTTTTGGCAAATGATCCAAGAGTAACGTATTCATGAAATACTGATCATCCACTGGAGGGTCTGTGCGGACAAAGACGGCATGAATTTCATCCTGGCTTAAGCATGCGTTATGTTCTTCTTTGAATGGTTGGTGTACAACTGCTTGAGGAATGACCTTGGTGACATGAAAGAATACCTTGGTTTCAACGAGGCTGATGCCATCTTTAGGTAAATAATAGACCTCGTGACCACGTGAGTGGGCCCCCAACATCATCATGAAGGTGGTGTCTTTTTCGTAAATGACTTTTTCTAAAGGGTCCATCAAAAATAGAAATTTCATAATAATCCTTTATTGCCCCTCTTTTTTATAAATAGGGGATAGGGGAGTTGTTTATATTTTGCCACTCATCCGTGAATCCAAATCCATGATTTCTTCTCCAGCCGCGACCCCGGCAATGCGTCCCAAGATGCGGTAAATATCAAAAATATTCAGATTGTGA
>Ga0302280_1002599_pt1 | contig 13686 bp, 8 predicted proteins | sample III_Fen_E1_1_FD_198771 | JGI IMG/M metagenome (GOLD analysis project Ga0302280, IMG submission 198771) | Peat permafrost microbial communities from Stordalen Mire near Abisko, Sweden - III_Fen_E1_1 | ecosystem: Environmental > Terrestrial > Soil > Wetlands > Permafrost | place: Sweden: Abisko...
CCAGCAAAAGTATGTGAAGGAGACAGAGAAGAAGGAGAAGAAGGCCTCAAAACTAGCAATAATTTAAAAGGAAATAGCCCCAACCCTAAAGGAAGTCAACACTAAGTTCAAAGAAAACACCTTAAAGCAGCCAGACTTCGAGAGGTACTTTAAAACCTTAAATATCCTCGTTAAAATTTACTACGGACAGCAACTGCCGATCACTTAGCACCTGCAAAAGTTTAATCAACTGATACAAAACAATGATGCTGTCCTTGTCAAAGTTGGAACAGGCTCAGGAAAGTCAACAGTCATCCCTCCCTATTTGGTTGGACTTGGATACAAGAAAGTTATTGTGACTCAGCCCCGAAGATTGCCCTGTCATCAGATATATAAAAGAGTGTCTGATGTCTTTGGAGCAGGAATTTGCGGGTACTAAATAGCAGATGCCTGTGAAGATGAGGCAAACAGTTTGGTTTACATGACTGATGGTCTCTTAAAAATGAAGGCTTTGTTTGATGAGAAGGAGCTCGACAAAATTGATGTTCTCATTATCGACTAAATCCATGAGAGATCGGCCAACATTGACATCCTTCTGCTCCTCCTCAACCAATACTACAAGACCGGCAAAAGGAAACTGAAGTTAGTGCTTTGCTCGGCGACCATTGACAAAAACATTTCAAAGATTTTGTAGGATGCAAACCTAAAAATTGGAATTTTTGAGGTTTAGGTTTAAAAGCATAAAATCACGGAAGTTCCCATTAAATCGGGTAATATTCTAACAAAGATTCTTTAATTAGCCAAACGCTTGGAGGGCGATCAACAGCTCCTTGCATTTTTCCCCGGAGTCAGAGAAGTCTTGTAAATCGTCAATCTGCTAAAGGATAAATACAATTGCACAGCTTTCCCTATCATGGCTGAGCAGAGTCCCATAGAACAGGACAAGTTTTTGAAGACAGGAAGAGTGTTCATAGCCACGTCTATCGCTTAAACTTCACTCACTTTCCATAATTTGCGATTTGTAGTTGACTCGAGAATGTCAAGATGGCGTAAGTTTAACCCTGCAGTTGAGTTGATGGAGACATAGGAATCTTTTTCATCGAACAGTTCCATCCAACAAAGGAAAGGACGATTGGGCAGAACGTGCCCGGGATAGTATCACCATTTTGTCTATCATAACAACGACTTCACTAATAATCCCGAGTACAACAGGACTGAACTATAGAATAATGATCTTACAAACAATATCTTTGAACTCATGCTCAAGTAGGGTAATACCTTGAACAGTGTCAGGCTGCTGATGAAAAAGCTTAACCATAATCCATAAGAGTTTGCATAAAAATTTTAGTACTCCAGAAAAATTTTGCAAGATTTAAATATCATATCAAGTACGGACAAACTCTCAAATGAGGGGCGCAAGATGATTCAATACGGTAATTTGGGAAACCCTCAGCACAACTATGCCATTTGTTAAGCGTCTACGAGAGACTGCACCGTCAATATGGTCTACATTGTCTCGTTTTTGATGCTTGGAGTTAATAGAGCAGGGGAAATCTTGAGGGATATCAAAGCTCAGTCAAAGGGAGGAGATCTACGAACCATTCACGATTTTGTAGCGGGCATAGCTGACAAGATTAATCTAAAGACCACCCATCCGAGTCAAATTAAGGAAAGTATGAAGAAAAACTGCAAAAATATCGTTGAGAAGACTTGGTTCAAGGTGGTGTATCGCATTATGATAAAAGCAAAGCAACTGCTAAAGACGTGCATTAACAACGTTCCCAGCTCAAACTGGGACGACATTGTCTCTGTACTGCTTTCGGCTTATCGTAATAAAGTCTTCTTCAATCAGTCCGTTTTCGGAGGAAATAAAGCCAACTACGAAAAGATCAGAAAGGGCATTTTTAATTTCTAAAAGAAGGAGTAAAAGAAGGAGTAAAAGAAAGACAAGCAGTAGTAGGCTCGTATCATTTACAGGATTGACCTGAATTCTCTTGCAAATGTCAAGAATGATCCTCCCAAAGCCATCCTGTCCTTGAACTGCGCCATAAGTCCTGAGAGTGAGTGTGTCTTAAGTCTTTGTGAAAAAATTGAAATTACTTCAATTCAAGAAACAATTAATATAGGAATTATAGGCTGTGAGTGCTCCGCAAACTATTTTAAAGACAGTCAGCCAATTAACGAGCGAGAATTATTCGATAAGATGCCATTCTACATGCTTAGTAAGTATAATAAGGTCAAAGTTAATTATGATTTTCCGAAAATGGAATTTATTGGAAATTTCCCAGCCTTGGCCAAAGCATTTAGCACAGATATAGAGCCACAAAGAAGAAACGAGTAGATAAAGCTCAATATCAGGGCAATTCTTTAATAAGCAATTGACAAACGTATATAACGATCAAAACATGACAAAATGATGGCAGACATATCAAAAGATTACTCTTTGTCATTACTCGAAAAATTGACCAATTATGATTTTAAAAAAATGTTCCAAACAACTAAGTTCGAAATGTTCAATAATTTTTAGGTTGACATTGAGTGGGATGTAAAGGTCTGTGATGCAGTTCTTACAGTTAAAAATTCTAAAAATCTGCATATATAAAAAGTTATTCAAAAGCTTGTTAAATTTTGTTTTTGGTTTGCTGACAGTCAAACGATCTGCAAAGACGAATTAAAAGTAAAACCCAATTACATTGAAGAATCTAGGTTTTTGACGAAGGAAGAACGTGAGGGAATTATGAGCAGAGTAAATCAGATAGTTGATAGTCACCTCGATCACCATATTATCAAGGGGTGGGCTAATGGGTATGGTCCTTCTACTATTTACCCTCGAACTGCTAGAATGATTGCCGCTGCCTGGGTGCTTACCAACTTGTTCAGCTGTGTTATCAAAGGTGGATTTGTAAGGGACTGGATTGTAAATAAATAATAGAAACTTCCACCAGGTAGCCTTCACCAATTATTAAAAAAGAATTAGAGAAATGTATTTTTGTAGGTGGTCGATGAATCTGTAACTCCTTCTGACATTGACGCCGAACTCTCATAAAATATTTTATTTGACGGGGACAGATTTAAAAAATAAATGAAAAAGTTGAACATTATCGCTTAGATTGAAGAGGACGGGTGGAGAAAGCATATAATCTTTGACGAGGGAGTCGCAAGTGGAGGATTCACTGCCGATTTAATTGAGCCCTACACTTCGATGTGTCACGATACCTACGATTTCGATGTCAACATTCTCTATATCAAGAAGGATCACCTCAACTCCATTGGCCTAAAAATTCCTCTCTAATACGAAGGTGCCTATGGTAAAAATATGAAGATAGAACTCGAATAACTGCTTTCTAGTTGCAGAAAAAAGAAAATGCGCAAACTCAAAGAAAACATTTGGAAATACCGTTATGAAAAATTTGAAGCGAGGGGATGGACCATTAACAAAGAAGAGGTTTGTCAGCCCTTAGTTTATAAAGATTATGTCACGAAAAGTTCACCAATGGAAGCCTCTAATATTTAGAAAATCTCTCCAGTATTTTATCAATAAATGGTGGTTAAGCGTAATGCAAAAATAATTAAAATTCAGTCCCTAAAAAACAAGGCATGGGATGATGCTTTTGAGTCCATCGAACATTGGATTATTACTGAGTTAGAAAGAAGTTAAAAAGCAGCTGATCCAGTGAACTATCAAAAAAAGAATATTAACTCAAATAACAAAATGCTGTTCCATGGCAGCAAGACACTGGGAATCGAAGGAATTAAATAATTTGGGTTTGATTCCAGATTTTTTGCTGCTTCTGGATTTTATGGAAGAGGGGCATATTTTGCTGATGACCCATAGCTCAGTAACAGATTTACTGATATACATCCGGTTACTAAGTGCAGACAAATGTTCGTTGTGAATGTGGCTCTGGGTAAACAATAAATCCTTAATATCCCTGCAAATACTAAGTTGGGCCCAAGCAAAGGTTACCACTCAATTTTGGGCAAAGCTGGAGGACACACTGAGTATATTATCTAAAGATGGGGTCAAGCTAAGCCAATGTATCTAATTTCCTATCTGCTATGATGATTTAAACAATATTAATCATTTATATATTATATCCATGATCATTAAGAGAGAATTGTTATTAAAACATAAAAATAAAAACAATTAAAAACATAAAATCAGCTAATATTTAATATTTATCATGTGATTATTTTTCAGTTTCTCATGCTCCAGACAATATAATCAATCAAATAGAATATTAATAATGCAAAGAAAATTATTTACAAAGCTTTAATAAGATAGCCTTAGCACGCGAACTGAACAACTTGTCGATTCATTCATCGATAATATTCTCGAAAAAACCATTAAAATTATTAGGATTAGAGAGATTAAAAAAAATAGCCCCAAAATTTTGACATCTGAGATCATGCACAAATAAATGCATAGTTTCGGTCAGGTGTATATGTCAACCCCATGCAGTCCTCGCCTCACTGAGGATATGGGAGAAGTAACTCTACTTCGATTAAGAATAACAGGATTGTCGAATCAAAAAAGCCCTTTTCTACGAAAATTGAATATCATAACATCTATAACAATCCTACATCTAAAAAATCAATATATAGATCGTCTCGATCTATCCAAAGGAATTCAAGAAATTCAAAAAATATGTCTTTTAGTCACACATCGAAATTAGGGAGAGGGTATGCCTTTATGAAATCATAGTTTTAAAAATGTATTCCCCTTCAAAATGAAGATTAATAGATGGATTAATTTGAATAAAATTAGGTAAATTCATTAAGACTGAAAAAGGCTCAATAATTGGCTTATCAGAAATCATTAGAGCAGTTTCAGTTAAAAGTGAAGGAGGATACCAATAGAAACTCTAAAGTTAATATTAAAATGGTACAGATGATGGGGAACAAGACCTTTTATTATAATAAAAACGGATAAAATATTGAAATAGCTCCAAATAAATTACTAAAGAAAATAGCAACAAAGAGAAATATAAGAAAAAGTTAAAATGTAAGAAGGTAATCGGGACAGATAAGCTCCTAAACAGTGGTGGGATTCAATTCAAGTTAAAGTGTGATTACAAAGAGTCGGGAGGCCTTTGCTTTTGATGACAAACCTTCTAAGCTGTTCTATAAATCATCAAACTGTAAATATCAGATAATTCCTTTTTGAAACAGAGCTATTGTGATCTTGATTTTAATTCTGATAAATAGAACTCATTTATTTATGGTTGTATATGTGCTATAGATAATTTACGATATAGATCTTGAATAGTATTTGCTTTTTTTTAAATTTAATATCAATTGTTTATTAATATCTTTGATTTGAAGATAATTACAGCATTTAATATCATGAACACCCAAACAAATTCAAGTGAATCCAATGCCAGTAATGACTATTTCCAAAAAAACCCTAACCCTTTTGCTCAAAGCAACTATCTTAGTCCCGATAGAAATTAAGCAATAAACACAAATGACAGAAATTCAATGTATGATTCTGCAAATAATGGCAATAATAACATCGGAAAAGGACAATAAAATCAATCTTTAGTGCAGATAAATAAATTCCAATCATCGCCAAACTCTCAAACTCCTTCCTCTTCTCGCTCCAATATGCTTTTGCTGGGTCTAGACGAACAATTAATGTGTATATTCTAAGCTATTTAGTGGAAGTGAAAGCCTAAAATTTAAAAAGATACAATTTAAGACCCGATTCTCCAATTTATCAATTCGGATATCGCTCTTTGTACAAGATGATAAATACTTATCCACAGTAGTTTCCTTCTGAATTCCAATCGTAAATGAAGCAAACATTGGATAACATCAATAAAGGATATAATTCCTTTAAACGTGCAACTTGTGTTGGCATTATTTACTGGATACTCCTCAAAAGAAAAAATTGGTTTAAACTGACTGGCAACTTTCCCATGCGTATGACATATTTCATGATCACTTTTGGAGGGATGATGTCAGCCGCTAACACCTAAAACAGCTATATCGTCAACCAAATCTTCGTCAACAATCGCTCTTTTGAATAGACCATCAAAAAGTATAACATATCTCCTTCTATGATCTGAAAATACCTAATAAAATTAAATTATATTCGATGATTAGATTGGGACAAAAGAGAGAACATAATTTTATAGTTATCTTTAATTTATCAGAAAATTACTCAATGATGCATGTTATTTAATTTATTAAATAATAGATTAATTCATCAATTGCAGGCTTAAATTTTTACCTGTCCTGTGTATACTGAGCAGACATATCTCACCATATTTGAAATAACTGCTGATTCTGCACTTTCTGAATGTACTCCATTTACCACTATCCAAGGAATATAAGTATGAGGTGGTTGAAGAGATTCTGTAGCTATGGCCATCTCCACCTGATAGTATTAGCCTTCTCCTGAGTTAGTGCAGTAGGAAAGTGTATCCCACACCATTTTATATTCAGTTGCGCATTTTTTTCCTTGAGCCATCCAGTTTGTTGTGTCAGCCTCCAAGCAAATGATAAAAGGCAAAGCTTGAGTGTAGTAGTCGTACATCTTCAAAGCACAAGACTCTTTCGTATTCAAGACACACTCAATGGTACCATGCTAACATGTGAAAACCATACTTTACTTCTCCTGAACTCTTTGAGTATTACCATAAGGAAAAAGTTTAAAGTTACAAATTTTCCAAAAATCCTAAGATAATAAAAGAAAGTACATGTGTGTTAACAGCATTTTTAAGAGAGTTGAGCAAAAACTGTTTACTATAAGGGGAAAGAGATTCATAGTAAAGATTGATTTAAACTCTATCATCGATCAAGGGGGATTCCATTTATGCAACTAAGCTAACATTGAGAGCAAGATTGATGAGTATAGCAAAGACAAGATAGAATGGAGAAATGTTTCTCATGATAGGAATTATAATATAACTGAATTTAAAAGGTAAATGTGTAAAAAAGATAAGAGTGAAATATAAATAGTTTTGTGAAGATATTTTATCAGTATTGATATTTTTGTTATAGAAAAATAGAACCAGGTAAATAATTTATAATTTATTCGATAATACATTCAGAAAATAGACCCTTTAAATGATTTACTTATCATTTCTTTAGACAAAATTTTATTGATTTCGATTCATCAAATGAAATTCAATTATTAATAAGGTTATTATATGGATAATTAAGCATTTTTTCAAGAAGGAAGGTGGTTGACTTCTTTTGCATGTTTCACAAATGGAAATCTTCTCTATCACATTCCCTCTCAGCGTGCAGGATTATCCGCAACGATAAATGCATTAGCGCTCAATCGAGATTATCCCAACATCAAAAGATTGTCAGAACTAATCGCTTAATAGACTTATCAACTTTCAAGAGAGAGTAGAAACGGTCAGTACGGCATATTTTAATCACGCGTATACTACTTAAAGAGAATCTTAAAGCATATTGTGGCTGAAGCAGATGAGCGGGGATTGACTCTCTCCCACAAAGTACCTTCATTTTGACACAGATAACTTATTTAGTCTTGAAGTATTTGGCATTTCTGATCAGTCAACAAGCATTACGCAATGGCATCTTCCTAGAGAATCAGGTCTCCATTTATTAGTGGTTAAGTGAAGTTCATGCGCTCTTCTATGAAACAAACTTTAGTAGTTCCCAAAATTATACTACATCAACGAACGAGATGCTTTTGCAAATTTTAAGCAAAGGGGATTACGAATCTCTGATTGAAAAATTGCGTGAATTACATTTCACTGAATCATAGAGCAACAAAGGCAGAATAAATTTTATAGTAACTTTACTGCTCGCTAAAGATAACAAATTTTAATCTTTACCAGCAAACGATGTCATTTCTCCAGAACAACTAAGCAAAATAAACCAAAATTTAATGAGTATCATGCAATAAAAAAAGCGTCAGATATTTCGTATAGAGAAAGAGAAACAAAAGAAGAATAAAGCTGAAGAAATGCCCATTTATGATCTTATCGCTGAAGTTTTACTCGGTAATTAAAGTTTCATCTAAAAAATCAGTTAAAAAAGTTGGCCTTTGTACCTCATCCATATGATCTTTTCATCAACCACACAAAAAATAGAGGATTCGAATTATAAAGAACGGGCTACAAAATTTATTATTAAAAAATATGGCAACTCATATTCAAAGTCTCCAGAGGAGTAACTACTTTTAGGTTTAATAGGTGGAGATTCATTTCATAAAACCTATCAATCATTGCTAGGCCTTTGTCCTCCTTACTTTGCTCACCTAATTGCATACTTTTACTCCCTCTGCCATGAAGGATTTTTTGTGCCCACCATACTGGGATAAGAATATTTTTAAAATATAGTCCGTAATTTAATTGATAATGCATCTCAAATTAGTTATCCTTGCCTATTGGCAACTTTCGCCACAATCGATATGGATGAAGCTGTCTAAAATCGAAGATAGATAATGGAACCACTGCTATATCATCATTTAAATTTATTAGACTTCACAATTCCTTAGGAAGTGCAAACCTTTATAAAAAAGATCGAAATGCTGATATAGTTCTAACTAACAGCATATGGACAAAATCATATACACAATCTGTTTACTAACATGCGAAAGGCTCAACTATTGAACTATGAACTTGTATAAACATACCTGATCTGTGCTGTTTGTTTTAGCAAATACGAGCAATATGATAATTTGATGATCAATCACATCACAAACTGCTTTGCAACTTCAAAAATAGAGAGCCTCGATTTTTTAACGCAAATAGATGAACTAAGGAAACATTTGCAGAGTAAAAAACGCTATAGAAATAAACTTAAACAACTTGATAAGATTTAAAAGGCTTTGGATAAATATCGAGCACTTCGGGAGATACTTAATTAATCCGATTTTAACCGGCAAATTAGTCATACAATCGTACTACTACCGACTGTTCCACAATCTCTTGAATTACTGATTCTTTGCGAGCAACTACTAAAAAAATTATTGAAGATTGCGCCATTAAGAAGCATACAATAAAATGAGAGCAAATTCTGGCCATAATCAGGCATTTTTATCAATGCTGCTACTCGTTTTGCTCACTACTATCCCAACAATCGGAGTGAGGCTGAATCATCATATCTTGCCCGCATCATATCTTTGATAATTTGAAAGATATATATTCAGTATTATATCCTATGCAAAAATTAAGAGATCTTTACGCGGATACACAACGCAATGCAGATTCCAATTTTGACAAAATCACACAAGACCGAATGAAGAGGATATTCGAATTGGCAAAAAAAGAGTGTAAAACTACCTAAGACAATGAAGATTTTTCTAACCTCGAAGAAGTAGTGTTTTACAGAGATAAATTTGAGCAAATTGGAGAAGTGCTGAACGAGTCAATTACACAAGGTGACAAAAAATCAAAGATACAAGCAAAAATTCAAGCAATTTTGCGAGATCAGTTTAAGATCCAAGGAATTTCACCAGCTCCTTCTGTTACCCCGATCCCAAGAAATGTGCCAGAACTTAAAAATACTGCCAGTCTTGGTAACAAGTCAAGTGAAACATTCGGGGAGAGCAAGAAATAATTAACCATTTATTTAGATCATAAGAAAAGCGAAATTGAAAAGAGTAAGTTAGGTTTCAAGAGTATTATCCAAGATCGCTCTCCGCTAAAAAGTAAATATCCAGTGAGATCATCGGAGATAAAAATGTAAAACAATGATTCTATCTTACGAATGCAAAAATAGATCGATCATCTAAAAAATAACATGGAAAGCAAGTTAGATGAGAAAAATTTAAAAGTGGAAGAAATCAAAGGCCAAAACCTACAATATTATCATAGGATAAGGTTCCTTGAGTAGTAAATCTAGAAGTTGAAAAGAGATAATTAGTTTCTTCGAGAAAAGACTGAAAAAAGCGAAGTAAATTATTATGAACCACCTATTTCTCAACATTACTAAAAGTAAGAAGACTAATCTGGATTTTATCGAATTAAATATAAATTCAACAATCTCGGTATGCTGAAGTAAAAAAATGATGCTTCCAGTCGATAAAAATCAATAAAATCGCAAAATATAAAAGCCTTCCCCGTGAAAGAATATTAGAAGCTTGATAAATCAATAAGTTAGTCTGAAGATCTTAAAATTAGCTACCAAATCAATGTCAATTCGCTATAAAGTAGAATAAAAACCCCATCATCTAACCTCAAATTCGATCGATAATAAGTGTAGGATGAGGGCAGGAATATTGCAGCTCGCTCGAAAATCAGTTTCTTTAAGCCTTCAGTTGTGATCTATCGTGGCCGGTCGTGTGAAGTTGCCATAAAAAGTTTCTAACTAATAAATCGTTAACGCCGAAAGCTTATAATATATGTCAACAACAAACAGGATGTTGATCAGAGAGTTCACATAGGTTATAAACTAGATTCAAACTATTATCGTCTGGAAGTCCTAAAAAAGTTGGAGCATATCGATTGTGGGCGACAGGGAAGAGAAGAAATCTAGGTCACACTAGTCAATTAGTTTGATATGGACAGTGTAATTTAAGGTCAACTCACTATCAATTAGACAGAAATCAACTTCTTAGTGCCTGCCATGTTCATTGAATTCACGGACAAGCATCCATTGATTCCAAGGACAGCACATTTCTAAAAATATGCAGTGAAGACCATTTATCAATTTTCTACAATTGATGCTGCTGAAGAATTGATTCCATTTGAAAAGGAATATGGATATGGGATGACTTAGGATACTGCAAAAATATACGCTGTCTCCAAGTACCAAGAGGGATATATTTTCATGAGATGGAAGAGGGTGGGAATTGTTGAAGTGGAAACTATCCATCCTTGGAAACTGTTCTTGAGTTATTTGTTGTGCAGAGATTTCTGATTTGTCGTAAATATTACAATCAATTTCTTCTTACTATCTATTCTTTATCAATAATTTATAGTTGATATGAGTTTAATGTAAATTGCTAATAAACTTAATAAATTGAGTTAATTCTGACTTTAATTCATAAAAATAGTAAAGAAAATAAGTATTATTGATCGATAGATAAATGGAAAAGATCTAATATCAAATTCTGAGGAGGTTTGATGGCTTAAACATATTATTTCTATAAAGCTCATAGTCATAATCTCCCATTGTGATGCTATTCAAGCATATCTACTGATAAATCATCATTTACTCCATTAAAAAGCGTTTCTTTTCGCTTCGTTTTAAAAAAATTGAAATTGAAATTAAATCAACAATAAATTAACCTACTATTATCTTTGACTAAATTCTAGATGAAAATAAGCATATTTTCTCTTGATTACGCTAAAAGGAGTCTTTACTTTTTGCTTTTATAAATTTGAGATAATAAGTATTTGATGATGTTGAAAAAACAATACATAACCTTATGAAAAAGGAATATGCATAAATTTGATTGTATTTAATCGTATTTAATGAAATTTCATCTTTTTAAATTCAACAATAAACCATATAGCTTATAAACTCCTTGATAATAAACATATTTATAATAATTAAAATCAATTTAAATGTTTGACAATTGCAATGACACCGACAAGGCGCTCTAGATCCAGAATTCTGAACTGAATAAGGAAATAGCTGAAGGCTACGGATTTTATATACCTTTCCTTGATTGCCTCCCAACCCTTGACTCAACAAATCTAGAACCATATAAAATAGAGAAAATCATGGTCTTGAACCCTTAGGACTTAAAGCATTAACAGGTGAGCAAGGATTAACTTATGTCTCCCTAACCATCAAATTTGAAGAAAATCAAAGAAATTGAATACTTTACAAAGAACTTTCTTCCAAGCTGCAAAATGTTTCATTTGGCTTACCTGAAGAAAAGATTGGGAGCCTCCTTTGTTAAAGCATTCCGAATCATCCAACGCCTTTCAAAAAAGAATGGAATAACCCTGCAGGATTATGAAGATCTCTATAACACTGAGGAATTTAGGTAAGCTTTAAAGGAAATGCTCGATAGCAAGACTCTTTATAGAGATCTGATGATATCCAGAAGCAAGACGGGCAACAAGATAGCTCACAATCAAACTTTGTTTAATTTTCTTTTAATCTTTCTCACAAGGAAATTCAAGAGAATTGCTTTACGCAAAGCCATATCTGTACCAGGAATCTGGCTCAGATGACATCATTATGGAGTGATATTTATGTCATTTCAATCCTATAGTTTCTATTATCTCTCTAATAATTTAAATGATCCATCATGAGAACTGTCCTCTTATTGATAGCCTGCCTATCAATAAAAAATAGCCTCCAATAGAGGCAATTACACTTGGAAACATTATATTCAGCTATCATTAATAATATCGCTTATTAATCCGCTTGAAAGGCGATGGCTTTATTGAATTTGATTGGAGCTATATTGCAAGGTGATACCTTTCAGAGGATTCAGTCGTATATTCTTTATCAAGAAGAAGTGCAGCATTGATTGTGAGAAAAATAGCGATTAAAATAAAGGTTTGTTGGGAGTTTGTAAAATTTATCAGTTGTAAGTATATTATTTGTAGTATAAAATTGTAAAAATAATTCAAAGTAAACTATGAACGAAACCGCTCATATAAAATTATTAGACTCTAATCTCCATGGACTTGAATGAAAAATGGCACCAATAAGTATTATATAAATTTAAAAACAAATATTTAAAAGGAAAGAAGATGAACTTGAACAGTATTTAAGAGGGCCCAAAAGACCACCTTTCAGAGAATTAGATCTAATCTCTTAAACTTCATGTTAAAAGTGATAGTTTAGCCACTGTTGATCCAACATACTACCAACATACATCCGTAAAACCTACTCGTGGAGCTTGGCAAATCTAAATATGTGTCTTAAAGAAGCCCAGCTATTAGTTTTTGCTCAATTAAGAAAAGTTATCAAACCTAAAGATTACCTCGGACGAAGAGGAGAAAGCTGCTCATAAATTAATTTCCATCGCATTAACGAAGGCAGATTAACTATTCCAAATAGATAATTTATATCCCAAACAACTTAAAGAACCCATTGATTTCGAAATACCCTTGCTGTGCTACTTACCTTTCTCAATATATTTATTGATAAATATAACTTGCTTTAATTAAAGATATTTCATTAATTTTACCATGTTTTAAGTATAGAATTAAAATTTATAACATTTTAACTAAATAACCAATATAGTCTTATCGCTAACTCAACTTTTGATGGAAACTAGCATATGCCACGCTGATTACCTCAGAAGGAAATAAATTAATCTCTCTTTCTTGTTTTTGTTAATTTTATCATCTAAAAAGTATTTGATGATGTCCAAAAGCAGTGCAGTCCTATTAGTATAAAGGAATCGTAGTCAATGCAGTGAGCAATGCCTTGAAAAAGTAAATAAATATATTATTTTTTCCATTATCGCTTTTTCAATTTCTCGCGTATTATAAAAGAAACTCATTCAAGAAAATGAAGAACCTTTCAAAGATTGAAAACGCATGAGTTAAATTTTGTTTCAGTAATACGGAATAAATTTCAACTTTTTGATTTGATCGAGTCAACAAAAATAACTTATAAACTCCTTGATAATAAACATATCTATAATAATTAAAATCAATTCACATGTCTGACCATTGCAATGACACCGACAAGGTGCTCTAGATCCAGAATTCTGAACTGAATAAGGAAATAGCTGAAGGCTACGGATTTTATATACCTTTCCTTGATTGCCTCCCAACCCTTGACTCAACAAATCTAGAACCATAT
>Ga0302280_1002600_pt1 | contig 13683 bp, 7 predicted proteins | sample III_Fen_E1_1_FD_198771 | JGI IMG/M metagenome (GOLD analysis project Ga0302280, IMG submission 198771) | Peat permafrost microbial communities from Stordalen Mire near Abisko, Sweden - III_Fen_E1_1 | ecosystem: Environmental > Terrestrial > Soil > Wetlands > Permafrost | place: Sweden: Abisko...
GTTATTGAGATGAAAGGATCATTGATAAATTGAAATCTACTATTTTTTAATAGTATGAAAATAGACAGCGTTGAATACCTTACTTCTTAAAAGTGAAGCTTAATTAAGATATTAAAGATGTTATTCTCCTCTCAAAATTTACACAAAACTAACAATTATATTACTATCTTAGATGAATTACTAAAAATTAATAACTTTTCAGCAAATGAATATTTAGTTCTGAGAAGATAACTATGTCAACAATTAAAAAATTATTAAAAAATTACAAGATCTTTGTTTTGATAAAGGATTGAGTTATTTTGAATAATCTATGTGGAAAAAGATATTTGATTTAAAATATTCAGTCGATTTCGAATGGGATGATAAATTTAATGTGCTGCTAAAAGGTAAAATTATTGTTAATTGATAATCTTTTATCATTTATTCGAGTCACATCACTGCAGTTCATTTTTTAATTGTTATATTGTTTTAGAATTTACTCGCTTTTGTTTATGAAAATTCTTCAATAGATATAATTTCAGTTTCAGTTTTGAATTTTCATAGATTTTATTTAAATTAATAAAAATCTCATCATAAGTCATCAAAGAGTCACTGTTTGAATATTTTTCGAAAATCATTTAGTTTTACTGACACTGTTGCCGCAACAATCATATATTTTTTCCAAATATAAAATACATGATTCGAGGATTAAAGGGTAACGAGGTCCAATGCTGGAAAGTTTAAATTAAAAAGAATTCATATATTTGTGTGAGTCATTCAAAAATATCAAAAATAGGATCCATTCGTCTCAATCAAATAATTATGATAAATTATAAGAGTGGCATTAACCTTTAGTTAATTAAGACCGAATATTACTAACAACAAAGCAAAATTCAGTCGAATATCTTTCATTTCACACCTTAAAGCAATGCTTGTGATTATATATTTTATCTTTTGCCTCCTTGCGTTTGGATATTCCCTCCAATTCATAGTACAATATTCTTAAACAAAAGAATTAGTATTATATTGGCTAATCAAGTACAATAATCCAGAAACAATAACATCAACAACGTATATTAAACAATAATCCAGACGATAAAAAAATATTTTATTTGTAATACAGGGTTTTGTAACTAATTTGTCATTAAGAAATATATTTATACAGGAAACGGACGTTCTAATTGCTTAACTTAGAACCATGCATTAATTTACTTTATATAGGCGTAAAATTATATCAAATTAGCATGTTATTTTTTGATAATATAAGGGTCTACACCTATTGATATAGCCATACAGTCTATAAAACTTAGAGTAAATACCACCTAAATTTAGATGTATAACGCAAACAAAGAAGTGCAAGCAATCTATTAATTGAAGCTGTACCATCTATCTCATACAGGGTTTCTACAGAGATATTAAGAAGTTATTAAGGTCTTAAGATAGTGTATTTATTTTATCAATTTAGGTGTATATTTCATTTAAATGCAGAATGTTTCTTTAATATAATTTAGTGTATAATAAATTCCACGCAGCCGTAAATCAAATAAGATCCAGGGAAGTAATTGTACTTCGAGATAGTTGTAAATATTGTTGAAATAAAGTGTAACAGTTTGCTAAAGAATTCGTATAAATAAAACTATTAAGAGTTTTCATTTTATAATTAAGCAGTAAGTTTATTCTGAGGCAGCGTTTAATGTGACTTAACACAGAAGTAAACCTACATTTAATATAGAGTACTATAATTGTTATTTAAGCTGGAGTTTTTCTTCATTTATTTAGTGCATCGTATTTATTATTATAGGAATATCTATTAATTAATGAAGGATAATTAACTGATTAATTAACTGATTATTAAGTTGTAAATAATAGGAAAGATTATAGTTATTTTATTTTAACTCAGAGTTCAGACATTTATACAGTAGACCATTACTAATTAAGCGTAAGAGATCATATATTTTAGAGATGAAGTAAAACTGATCAAATTTAGGAGTATTCTATCAGATATTCAGAGTAGTGACTTCCTAATACAGCCCAATGATTATCCCATAATCCTAACATCACCTTTTATTGTTTTTTGATTAATTTTTACTTTTTATCCTTCGAAAATGTTTATTAACTTTATACTTATTAAAATCTTCTAATTTATTGTATATAATAATTGCCTATTTAATAATCATAATGATAATTTTTGTTTTGAACTATTTATGATTAAGCCAACGTCCTTCAATTACATAAAAAATTAATAGTAATCTGTAAACTCTGAATTTTTTTAGTATCAGAATGATAATATTTATTTTAATCTTTTAAGATAATTTTTATGAGTAAAATTCATTAAACTCACAGAAACAATCAACTTTTAATAAAACTCATATCTGATCTGATATAAATCACTTGAACCATGCAAATTATATCGCTTTATGCAATCAGAGGACAGTTTTATATAAATCGAATATTAGAGAAAATATTAGTACAAAATAGAAGATTAGTCTAATGAACACTTTAATATAGCCTCCGTAAGTTAGTCAAGAAATAATTAACAAAATTGTTGAGAGCATCGCTGTCAGATATGAGCTGAAAGAAATCATTCCCACCAAAGAGTTTAGCGAAGATACAGCCCGAGTATTCGAACAATTTGAGCTTTATAGTAGCAGTACTCCAATAAATACTTAGCAATTTTACAGTTGCACACTCGAAGCAATGTTTCCAGCTGTGGCCTCCTCGAACAATTTCATCAAAACATGTTTAAGTTTATGCGCTTTACATCAAAACTAATCACAAAACTTAGCAAAAATCAGATGAAGGAAGTGTAGCTGCCCAGAGTATAGCAGATATGCGTGGCTTGCCAAGACAATCTGCAGTATCGAAATATTAAACTTGCAAAAAAGGAACTTTACAATTTTAATCTTCCCAACTATGATAGAAAGTGGGAAAACGCAGATTAAGATAAAAGTTAAACCCTCAAAGATTAAGAGGAAGTCATAAGCAACGAAGATATTCTCGTTAGGAAAATGACTAAACTACAAAAAAATCTCAACGATCGTCAGATTGGATTGATGAGGTGTCTTTAAGAATTTTAAACTGTCCGCAGCCAAATGATGACAGACCTCATCAGTAGAGAACAACCTGAAAAAGAGTGCCTCAGTAAGTTTGACTATCGTGACTATGCTTTTAAGCTCAGTTGGTTTTTTACGAATGAACTCAAGAAGATAGAAGATAAAATTAATAGTCTGAAGCTTTCAATCAAGAGGCAAGAGGACAAAGGGGTTCAGGTGATTTGTGTGGAAATGGGTATATCAAGGCTGCATGAAAATATACCCTTAAGTTTACTCAAGCATCAGTCTTAAAATTCTAAACTAGGAGGCACAAAGGCGGAAGTATAGTTAAAGAAAAGCAATGAAGCGCGATTAAGGTTAGAGGAACTTGTCAAACGCTTCCAGGTAGAGAGCAAGGAAATGTCGACCAAGGTCTAGGTCTTGCAGGATCAAATAAAAACCCTAAACTAATAAATTTTCGAATAGAAGTTAAAAAATGCAATAAAAAGTAAAAGCATAAAGCCAATCGAGAAACCATCAGAGTCTAAGTCTAAAAGCAAGAAATTGTTAGAAGAAGAAAAATCAAAATAAAACCATATCACGAACTCGCAAATCATAAACGAAGATAAGGGCTTGGTCAACAAACTGCAAGACCAGATTTTGGAAGAAATTAATGATTTATAACTATCCAAGAACAAGGTAAAGGACGTTCTTCCTCTCTTTAAGTAAACCTTTAAGAAAACTGTCGATACTTACATTAATCAACGAATGAATTCCACTGTCGACCGCAAAAAACTTTTAAAATTCTAGAATAATGATGAGGAAACAATGCAGGAAAGAACTTAAGAGCGAAGGGTTAGCAAGAAAAGGAGCTCTCGATTTCTGATGGATCGCCCAGCCATGAGAGAAGGGAGTAGATTTGGACCACTTAGGAATACGAACAATTTTAAAATTACTTCTCAATGTGCATTAAAAATTATGCCCAAGGGTAAAAGATAAGTCTATCGGCAGGAAAGATCAAGTTAAGTATCTAGAACATAAGATAGGAGAGAGTCTGCTATAAACTATAAAAAATCAAAGTTGTCAACTGAAGGAGACATAAATAAAAATAGTCATCTAAGATTCGCCTCAATGCTATACGAGCCTAAAAAATTAGAAATAATGAATTAGAATAGGGATCTGACTTTAACTAAAAAGAAAAGTAAATAACTAAGAGAAAGTCAAACTAATTTTTAGAGCCAAATGTTATTAGCTTGTTAAGTCAATTAAAAGAAACTAAAAATGTTGCGTCTAAATAGAAATAGCAGCCAGGAATCAATTCATCCCGCTTGCAAAGTGACCAAAAGTAAGCTCAGCTTTAATGACATTATTCAGGTATATAAAATTGACTGTAATTTAATGGATTATTGTGTCATTAAAAATTTTATAAGGAATTAGCAAGCAACATCGGAGGGATAAAATAATCAATAATAAATAATAAGCAAAACTGAAGTTAAAGATTTGTCAAAATTCAGCCCGGGAAGAGAGGAGACAAGCTTTCAAAGTTCTCATGCGCCTTTGAAGAAAGGATTCATGGAAAAGATTATCCTTCGGATAGACTAAATTAACTATCTAACAAACTTTTTCACTCTTATGGCTCGAGCCCATGTCATTCATCCCAAATTATACGATCAACTAAAAACCTCTCTTTTCTAACAGTCAGCAGAAGGAAGTATTTCAGAGAGTAACGGTAATTCCATGATGATGAAGCAAATGCTGGGATAGATCATTTTGCGGCATCGCAAATGCCTTGACACAGGTCTTTGCAGTCACATGCAAGATTTTTTATTGGCCCTTCAACAATCTCTTGCTCAAAAAACTCCTTTAACATAATCAAACTGAATCGTGTTTTACACTATTTATAATTATTAAATCATCTTAATATTTTGTCTTAATGCAAGACAATAACATTATAAATTTGTTTAATTCAAGTAAGATAAAAATATGAACATTATTTCAACTTTTAATCTCCTTTTTTATCTTTACTGCCTCTTTGTTCTACAAAATTTATACCACATTAATTTGACTGATTGATTCATACAAAAATTATACTTATGTGAAGTTAGCCTTTTTGGCCGTAAGGCATACTGATCTTAGTCGATTCTGAAGTCCGTCTAAATTTTCATTTTCATTTATCACAAATAGTCTGTTTAATCCAGGAGCCTGTAAAAAGATGATTTCACACTCTTTCAAATCTTTATTATGCTCCTTCAATATTTAGCCCACATTAATCACATGTTTTTTCTATTGGTCTCTCCGGATTTGAGAACCCATCGATTGAATGGAAGATCCTGACTGTTTATCGCGATTAAATTGTCTTTCTCCAGCTTTCTTTCGGCAAACGTATTTCTTATCTGATTTATGAAGGATACAACGGCCGTTTTCAAATATTCCCAAAGAAAATGACCCACCGAAACAGAGGATAATGCCCACTTTTTTTATTTGTAAGGCTTTAAACAGTTACTCTTCATAGCTTATATTTTAATTTTTAAGTTGGCTTTCTTTCTTGAGTTCTATCTTCTCCAAAATTTTCTTTTGCCTCTTCAGTATGGCTTCCTTTGAGCTGAAATCTTCCTCATTAATTTCTCCCTCCTCCGTGAAAATGTGTTAATATAAATTGTTATTAATGAAATCTTCTCCAAATCCTCCTTTGTTGTAGTTGAGATTGGGATCAACAAACGATCGATTGATGTAAATCAGTTCATTTGTCTCTTCATTTTTGAAGAATATGGCAGTTCTGTTTTATATCTTCTTATTCAGATAGTCGCTCTTGAAATCGAGATGCTCCACTCGTTTCCATTTTGCTACATCTTTACCATTGATATTTTTAGCATATTTATGGAGAGGAATTTTGGTCACATCTACTTTCACATCACTTTTATCTCCAATTTATATCTTTTATTAGGCATTTTGCTTATTTTTCTGCTTTTTGCTGGAAGCCTTTCCTTTAACCTGCTTGTCAGTCGGCTCTTCACATCTTTGAAAATCATTCAGAATAGGAAACAGCTGAAGGTAGTATTTTTTGGACACAAAGCAAAGATTTATCAGATCTCTAAACTCCAGATACTCTGTCAGATGAAATCTTTCTTCTTTCTTCAAAATTTACAGTAGGTTATCTTTCTTTTTCATACCTTATAATCAAAGAATTATAATTCTTTCATTTTTGACAATTTAATTATTCATATCATCAATTTGGTATTCAATCATATAGAACTTAGAGTCATTTTCGAATCTTTCAAAAGCTCACTTTCAATGTAAATCTTAGAACTTGGCATTTGCCATCCTTACACTATTTTCAAAAACTTGTCAAAATGAGTTTTCACATCTTTGATACAAAACTCAAAAGAGTTGGCGCAAGTATTTTGACTTAGCACGAGAATAACTCCAAAAAGATAACCAAGAGGAGATCGGCCCATTTCGAATATGGCATGATTATATTCATTTGCATCTTTGTCATGTTATAAAAGAAGCTGAATTTCGGCTACAATTGGTTGATGCAGTGTTGGCTCCTCTCTTTAAGTAATAACGATCTTAATAACGATGGATTTTGTTTTCTCTTTCAACTTATTTTAAATAGAAAATATTTGCCTTCTGCACTTATTGTAGAAGAAATTGAAGCCCCTGCGAAGCTGTTTTTCATCCTTAAAGCAGCATTTACAACGAAGGAAGTCATAAACATGGCATTTTATACTTTAATTTTTTTTTCTCTTCTCCGATATGATTATATCAATGTATTTTTTCCATATTGCATTGAAAGAATCAGCAATTATTCGGTTCCTCTCCTCAGTACTATGATTGGACAGGGATTGCTCAATTTCTTTAAAGATATCCCTTCTCCATTTTTTGAGATCATCCTTGAATATCTTTTCAATCAATCTTAGGTAAGCCTTATATTTATTGGTCTAATTTTTAGGGATCTTTAAGCAAATATCAAATTTGTTTGTTTTATCGCCAACCTAATCTATCATATGATTTAAAAGTCGTTCTAAATGTGCTTTTGCCTTCACTGATTATATTCTTATTCTAGCAAACTAATCGAAAATATTATCTTAATTCATAAATTACCCTTTAAGAAAAAGGTTTATTTATCTCTATGGCTTTTTCTCAGGATAGAATGTATCTGAAACCTCTTTTATTCCATTCTTGTGAAAGGGAGGAAATTTTTGTTAGAGAATCGTCATTTTTTAACCAATTTAAAGTTATGTTTTTTCCATATTCCATTCTGTTCCTTGGTGTACAATTTTTTGCCAAAAATGTTTATAGAAGCAATATATTAAAATTTCAGAATATTTATGGTTAATCCTATACAGTTTCAGACATTTTTCAGCAATATTTTATAGATTTTCAATTTCAAGTGAAAATTCATCTTTAGCGATGATGGGAATAACTTATAGCATAATTCCAAGCTCAGCAAATTACTTGAGTTGTTCATTGACATACTTTTGCTTCCGTACTTAAGACATTTTATTCTTGATCATGTGGTTTGAGTCTTCAACTTATCGATTTAATCCCTGACGCGCTTAGGTCGCACTATTATATTATGCTTGACACTGTTCTCTCATTTCTTTTTAGAATTAATACATCTCGTTTGCTGTTTTTATCTTTTTTTGATACCGTTCTATATCTGTCTTATGCTCTGATTTTAACTTCTAGTATGATGATTATAGGTTTTTATATTTTTACTGTAGGGCATCATATTTTTTCTTAAGTTCTTGATAATTTTGCAAATTGATGTCCGATTCTACTTCAGGATCTTAGATGATATCTGATGCTGCTAATAATGCTGAGGATGAAATTATATTTGATGGCATTGAGCTAGATGAAGATGATGTTAGAATGCTTGAGAGCTACTCATTTTCATCTTTGATCATACAGCTTTCAGTATATTTAAAGTTTAATTCTTACATGTCCTTTCCAAGTATATCTGATTAATAAAATTATAGTGTGTCTAATATTTATCAATCGTAAGAGCAAAATTTAATTTAATTTAAATTTATTATTACTTCAAAGAACAACATTCAATTACTTGTTAAAATATAAATATAGATTAAGATTTCTTGATTAGGAGTTGCCTATCTAAAATGGTAACTAATCTGTCTTTCATTCCTATTCATCAATCCAAATTTTGTATTAACATTTATGAATTTAGCAAATTGCAAAAAATAATTTTACTTTCCAATAATTTCGCATGAAATATGATAGGACTAAAATGACAATAAAATATATTTAAATTTTGGATAATAAAATAGATACAAATCCAATATATACTCAGGCAAAATTATTATTAGGAGCAATAGCATATGAACATCAAATTTTTAGATTTCTTATTTAAAATATTATAAATATGGTGCATAAGAGCACGATTGAAGAGTGGAAATACCCCAATCTTCCGCCCAAACCTTTCACCTTCGAACGAAAGCTTTCTTTACTGGACTAGGTAGATCCGAACTCAGCTCTTAATCAGTCCTCTATTAAAGGTTTATATAATTTGGCTCTAATTTTTATGTGCATCTTCTTCATCACTCAGCCTGTGGTTAACTTTATCGATCACGGCTTCTTTTTTGATCCGACCCTCTTTGACACTTTTAAAGTGGATTTCCTCTTCTGTCTATTCACATGGCCACTCTTCTTTGCCTGGTACCTTATTTTTAATAAAGGTCTTTTACATCTGTAATTCTTCAAAAACTAATAATAAAAGGTCTAAGTCCAATTCCAGCTTTAATTTTACAGCACCTAACCCAATCAGGCCTATTCATCTACTCTGTCTATGTTATAATGTAAAATGATTGGTGCTCTACGCATGCTGTCTTTGTAATTATCCAAGCTTGCGCTCATTTTATGAAAATGCACTCGTATGTGACAGTAAACAGGTACGTTTACAATAACATAGAGACTACCGATAATAATACGAATAAGCAATAAAAAATGGGCACACTCCCAATTCAAACTATCCTAATAATGTGACTTTTGGTGATTTCTGCCTCTTTATGTTCACGCCTTGGCTGGTATACGCATAATACCCTCGCAGGGAAACTATAAATTGGTGGTATGTATTTCGTAAGATCATTATGGTTGCCTGCTTGCTGTTAGTAATATACCTGATGCACGCTGAATTTATTCACCCTTGGATATTAATGGGAAATCAACTCTCCTTCATTTAACTCATCTTACGCCTCATGCTTCCCAGTACTGCCTTTATCCTTCTTAATTTTTATTTAGTCTTTGAAAACATGTGCAACTTCTTTGCCTAAATCACCAAGTTAGATCACAGATAATTTTATTAGGACTGGTGGAACAGCCACACTTTTGAGGAATTCAATCGCAAGTGGAACAAGCCCGTTCACTTTTTCCTTTATCGCCATGTGTACTTATAATTAATCGTGAGGTGGAAAAAGTCTAAACTTGTTGCACAAATCTCCACTTTCTTTTTCAGTGCTATGCTACATTAACTCTTGTTGGCTGTAGTATTTAGGATCGTCCGATTAATTTTTTTGGGGTTCATCTTGTTACAGGTTCCACTGATAGCCCTAACTCGATGGATGAAGCAAAGCCGAGGAGGTCTATACTTATTTTGGTACGGCATTATCTTCGGTCACACTCTAATTCTGTGTTGCTACCTGCGTGTGGATTAAAGCGTAACTGCAATGTTCGCAAGGAAGGTGATGTGATATAGATTTTATTAAAAATGGTTCTAGACCTCAGTTTATAAATAATTTCAAAACTAACTTAAATTTGATGAGGGTCTCATAAAGAGTTACGAAACTCACTTTTGACTGCTTATAGAAATTTAGTCATGTTATCCTTTTGCATCTTTAAAAATTTTATCTCCTCGTCTCTCTTTTAGGTCTCCATCGCTCTATTTTCCTTTATCTCCTTCTCCAATAAATCTTGCTTGCATTGCAATAGACTTTTCTTGCTTTACAATTCCTATTTTAATTCACTCAGTTTTTAGAATTCTTCTTCAACTACGTCATTTCCTTCTTCTGACTCCACTTGTTTTCTCATCCCATAACTGATTGAAGACTGATAAATGGTTTCGTATGCAGCAAGCGTCATTTTATGCTCATCTCGAACTCTCATCATTAGCAACCCTCGTTCAGGGCAATCCACTGCAACTTGACGAATTATTTCATCGAAAGTTTGACTGTATAATTCCTCGCGAATTGGGCAAATCCCTGTTTTTTTAGCTTGTCGTTCGGTAAGCATTCGTTCCAAATTTTAAGTTAATTCTAGTACATCTTCTCTCGAGGAGGGCTGATGCGATACATATTGAATATGTAGTTTGTTGTTATGATCAGACCAATCCCGAGGTGGCAGAATTGAATCTATAATTTCTAGATGATTCTCGTGATACATTAATTTTTGGGAGTGGAAGTAAGGTTGTTCTAGGTCTTGTATTTTTCTTGATGGTAGGCTTTCATTGAGTCGTAGATTTCGACTGAAGGCTCGTATTTGATCAATGATTCAGGTGACAATATGTTTTTCATGGGGCAAAATCAAAAGTTTAAAATATTACAATGATTATCATTAGTTATTGTTTTATAAAACTTGAGATGAGTACATAAAAATTGAAAATTCTCAAAAAGATAAAAGGAGTAGATAACTATAGCAAGAATCCATTGATTGACTCCATCATCAGGCAAAAGCTGCAGTCATAGATAGTTGTAGCCAAGGATAACTTTAACCAGCTCATACGAAGATAGGATATCAAACGCAAAGAATCCCAGGATAATCTTTTAATCCGCAAACATAGATTATTGACACCAAGGATAGCCACAATTACATCTGATAAAATCAGATAAAGCGTAAATTTTAATCCTGTTGCGCATAAGGAAGTTGTGAATTTTATCATTGATCGGCAACGTTCATCTCCTCTTTTCAGTGAGGAGCAGGTGGAAGAAATCAATAGAGTTAGGACCAATAACGACGATTTTTATATCAAAAGTCAATCTATATTTATTTAGTGAAAATGAAAGATAAGCATCATTATGAATAAAAAATGGAACACTGGGGACAATAAGAAAAAACAAATATGGAAAATAAAGTTAAAATGATGATTCCAAAGGATTTGTGGTTACCCTCTCAGCCCGAGGTCGAAGAAATAGTTTCATCAAAGGTAGAGGAAAACTAAGATAATATATCAAATAAATTGCAAAATAGTTACTTTAAACTGTATTTAACGGAAAGGCCAGCTTCGTCTTAGTCGAGATTTACCCCTCTGAAAGGCAGTAGAATGAAAATAAATCCTTCAGTTGAATCTCTAATAAACTAAATAACTTATGAGCCCAAAAAATACCATAAAGATGACTACTCTTCCTTATAGAAATGGTTATAAAATGCTGTATAATTCATTAACGCATCAAAGCAGTAAGGGACTACTTCAGAAGCAGATCCTGACAATATAAGGTTTCATCTGAACTCAAGTAAATAATTTATAATGCAGTTTATGCAGTTTATATGTGCTCCTTGAAGGAAGTCATCAGATTGACTTATATTGAGTCAATAGAAAAAGGGCTACTACTTGAAAAAATCATCTGGTCACTGCTTCGCTTAGTGTAAGAAATCATCTCGCAACAGCATAAAATAAACTACGAGGAATTCAAAACATCAGGGAAAGAAATGAAAGAACTTCGATCTTACTTCGAATCTAGGATAAGCAAACTCTAAAAACAATTGGCAGCAACTGATTAATAAATTATTAATTTTGAATCAGTGAAAAGAAATATAGTTTTGAGCTGTCTCTCCTACAAACGTGTTAATCATTAAATGTCATGTCAAATTAGTAATCTAATGCTTTAAATCCAAAAGATAAAAAAAGAAAGTGCATTCCTAATGACAAATCTTCTCAAATTAGTGAAAGATTTTCAAGAAAGAGGAGTTATTAAAGTTAAAAAATCTCAAGATTATAACTAATATTTTTATCTGAATTCCAATAATAATGTAGAATTCGTGGCTAAAGTGCCCAGAGAAGATTTGCTTTAAAAATATTTTTAATAGCAAATCAAAAATGCATCACGCAATGTCAACATCGAGATGCTGAAGGACAATACTGAACAATAGAGTGAGTTGGAAAAATTAGACAGTTAATTAACTAGTTATTGGGAAAAAAAATAGAATTTTCTTGAGATTAATCGAATTATTTAGGAGAATTATAAAGGAGGAGTCGCTGATTATGGATGTCAAGTTGATACTCGCGGTCCCAATCCTTACTATGACTAAGAAACACAATTTCCATAACAAAATTAAGATTCCTTTTAATAGTTTTTTAAAAAACAGCTTAATATGGAACGAGAGGAGTGGACCAAACGAGAGGGAGAATATAAGGAAGTTAATATTTCTCTTAAGTAGCTCTATCAGCAAGCATATGAGACTATATCCATCCTAAACACCCAAAATAGCAGTCAAAAACAAATTATTTAGCAAAGAAACTTATAAATTGTATTCTTAAATAGAAAGCAAGAGCAACTCTAAGAAAAAGTAAAATTGTTTACTCGAAAGATAAATTTGTTGGAAAGGGATATTGAAGAGATTAAAGCTAATGAATCAAAGCTGAAAGTTGAAATTGAAAACAGTATATCTAAAATTAATGAATAAAAGAAAAGATATTTATACTAAAATGAAAATAATAAAATTCTTGCTTCCAGCAACTTCAAATTAAAGGAAAAGGTTGATCAGATTAACAAAAAGTTTGCCCATTTAGAAGAAAGAATCATGATTCTGGCTCCCCATATGGAGAAGATGATGATTGTTGCCTAAAGCTCCCAAAATGATATTCTGCTTGAACTGACCTCCCTAATTGATCAGCACCTAAATGAGTACGTTACTCATGATACAAAAACATTTCTTACTCGGTGATGATTAGCCTATATTAAATTTTATTGATTATCAGTTGACAGTGCAAAGCTCAAAATTTGTCCTATTTAACTGTTTAAAAATAAGCATTAATCTAATTGCCTCTATAAAATATAGAAAATCTCCTTGTTGTTCATTTCTCTGTTACAAATTTGCTGTTCAAATGTATTAAAAATGTTTACCGAGTTTAAGCTCTTTGGGATATAATAGGGCTTTTTTGAATGATATTTATTATATATGATAAAAGCTTAGATGAAATCAGTTAGATATTGATTACGATTGTCTGCGTTTTTTCGGAGTATATCTTTACTTTAAATTAAGCAAAGCGGCATTTGTGCCTTTTAGGAGCTAATGGAGATGCCCTTTCAATTCTTATGGATAATTCTTGGCGGTCATATCCAGATTATTGTTCAAAGATTAAAGTATTGACTTGGCACTGAGGACATTTCCCTCATCCAGTTCATTCCTTCCATATTATAGCATTTTTTTATTGCTCTCAATAGCATCCAACCATTTTTTATTTTATTTGTTAGATGAGTCCATTATTAGCTTCAAAAATATAATCAATTATTAACTATTCACTCCTAAAATTATAGAAATAGGACACTGATTCTCATAAATTTAGGAAAATCATATTTTAGAAACAAAATTAATACTAAGTCAAAAATATCCTTATAAAAAAAACATTATAGGGATTTTTTTAATAATTATCTTCTGAATTAGAATTGATGATTGTTACCAAAATATAATTTATAATATTTTTTAAGAAAAAGGTGGGGTT
>Ga0302280_1002601_pt1 | contig 13682 bp, 20 predicted proteins | sample III_Fen_E1_1_FD_198771 | JGI IMG/M metagenome (GOLD analysis project Ga0302280, IMG submission 198771) | Peat permafrost microbial communities from Stordalen Mire near Abisko, Sweden - III_Fen_E1_1 | ecosystem: Environmental > Terrestrial > Soil > Wetlands > Permafrost | place: Sweden: Abisko...
AGAAAGCGATAAATTCAGACTGGCTATTCAACTTCGAACGGTTGCAAACGGTACAGAGTAAGACTCGTTTAATTGCGCAATTGCGAAAAATCGCCAAAATGCATGGTTATAAAATCGACTGCATAGACGGTTCGAACGTGCAAGGAATCACTATTCCAGCTAGGTTCAAACTAACTTCGAACCGCAAACTTGCAAACGGCAAAAAAGCGGTATGGCTATTCGAAGATTCGCAGGACGGCATTTTGGAGTTAACCTCCGCGGTGTTTAGAGTGCAGGACTTGGAACCTGCTAAAAAGCAAAAAGCGCATTCCTACCTATGCGTTGCAGCTAGATCAGAACGGTAATCGCATAGACGGCAAAAAACCTGCTAAAAAGCTAGGTCTAAAAAACCTAGCTTTTTTTGTGTGTTTTGAGCGTATAATACGTGGCATGAAACAATTTAATCAGCTATGCACTCCGGAAGAATTCGCTACACTACCTAGAGACCGGCAATTAGTCGTCTTATCCAATGAAGGATATTTTGAGGCTATGAACGCATCAAAAGACGCATTAACTCAGGCACAAAAAACTATCCTAGACTCCATTAAACACCTAATTGTGAACTCTCACAATTCGCCTGCGTGGACTGAGACAGTAACAAACTTTCCTGGAATGCAAGCTAGAGAAGGTGAATTGAGCGAGGACTATTACGCAGTATTGCGCGGACTAATTTTGGGGATTATGGGGAGTGCCAAAACTCAGGAATAGTCCAACGAACACTTGAAAAAAAAACCTGCTAATTTCTTAGCAGGTTTTTTGTTGCCAGCGATAGACAATGCTGATATATGGAATATGCAATAAATCATCATTAATTGATGATGCGGAGTGCGCTCGCACGTTCGAAGATAGGCGCTTAATTGCGCCACGTTCGCTTTTGAGGCGACTTGGATAGCTGGGAATGTGAAGATAGCGATTTGATTTTATGGAGTGCGGAAAGGCGAATTTTTTCAACGGTTCGCACGTTCGCGGAATAGTGCTAGGTTTGAACCTGAGAGTATGGTTTTTTGGGTCTCAGAACGGTGTTTGAGACGTGCGAATTGTGGAAGGGTGAAAATATACGCAAACCACTATCCCGCGAGTGTACGACGAACGTAGAGGCAAATAGCGAAAATAACAGTTCTTTTTTTGCATCTAATATATCCGTTTAACCGGTTAGATAGAGTAGACATTTGTCCAGAATTCTAGCAAACGGTTTTTGAAGTGGTTTTTACCGTTATTGGTTGCCAGATAGCAGACGTTTAGTTAGTCAAGGAATAGTTGACTAAAATGATTAGGTTTAGGGGTGAATTTTGTTGATGATTGGACAGCCTCAAACCGCCCTAAAAACACTCAAATAATCGAACGTTCAAACCATCATCTAATTTGAGCCCTAAACTATCATTCTACCTGCCAGAATCACGCTCAAATGACCCCACATTACCACTATCAAATCAGACGCAACTTTGCTTCAAAAAAGCCTTCCCTGGAATAGAGTACGAACCATAGTAATATAGGGTACAAATTGCGTACTGTCTAGCATCTAAATACGGGTACATTAATTCGTTCGACTGCAACGTTGTTTTATTGGTTAATATCTAACTAAGGGGGGTGAAGGGTTTTTGGTCAAATGTTGCAGCCAGCGGCGCCCCATCAGATACAGATAAAAAATATAGAACTAATTTGAGATTTAATAACCTTTTTTATGCCCTTTTTGCCCCATTTTCCCCATCTCGTTTTCGAAAATAATTTTTGAAGGTTTTTCCCCACTTTTTTACTACTCCCCCCAATATATATAGTGTAGGGGCACCTAAATTCGTGCATATTCCACGATCCACTACTGTTTACTATTAGGGTAGATAGATTAGATAGTTACTATATAGAAAGCATAGCTAAGTATAACTTAATTATATAATTAAGATTTCTTAATCCCCCTATACCTATTAATATATATCATAATAATATACTAATAACCCATCATAATCCTAAACACTCCTAGAGCATCAAATATGTACGATTTTTAACCCCCCAACATCGCCTCTGCGCATAACCCCGTATTTTGGGGTATAGTAAAGCATGAAGGAAAATCATGGCTGACAACTCACGCAATAACCCACTGAAAAATATCCCTGGAATCGGAATGGAAATGTATGGAAAATACAAACCATTAAACCTCACATTTCCTGAGCCCGTTCTACAACAAATAAGAGAGACAGAATACGACTCTCCTACAGAACTAACTATGCAAGATAAAGTACGTCTTGCCGTCTACTACATATTTCCCCGTCCTGGCAAAGAAAACCTGACGAGAAAATACATAGCTTCAATCATCGAAGTTCCTTATCCAGAAGAGTCTCCAAAAACTGTCACTCTGTCGAAGATAGAAGAACTCGCTATCTTACTCGGAGAAGAAGAACTTAACGAGCGTACTTTTCAATCAAAACAAGAAGAAATTTTGTTCTCCACTATCCGAGATATTTTGATCGAAATTCCTAAGTCTTCCAGAATGAAAATTCTCGAAACTCTCATCCCTCTCGCAATTCCTCATAAACGAAAGTATCTTGAGGAACTTATCTGGAAGCTAAAAAGCCTATCAATCTAAGGAGAAAAACCATGTCAAAACTACTCGCCCATCTCACCAAAAATGAAGAGAATTTACTGCTTCATGCAGCGCAAGCAGCTCTGGATGATGAAGGATACGAATTCTGTCGTCGGGGAACCGTTAGAGACGACCTCGATAACCTGTTGCAAAAGATCAGCGCGGAGATAGCTCTACAATCTACTGAGCGACTCTTCACCACAATTAATCATTCAAATGAACTTCAACTTGGAGACATTTACTATTACTCAAGGGCGGGTAAAAACAGTAATAACATATCCGTCGAAATGAAGGTAATAGACCTCAACAGTAGTTTCCCACCAGGTTACGATGGGTGTATTCCGTCAGTTAAATTCATAATTTTGAAGTCAACTGGTTATCCACATCGTGTCGGTCGGCACTGGCACTTTGCGAAAGCGCATTTTGACGGTAAACTTAGAAAAGTTTATAGAGAAGAAAAACCGACAATTAGTGACCCAAAACCAGCCGGACGTTGGGCGCAAGTTATGTACGAGGACGGCACTCCTTCTCGCGAAGTAGAATGGGTAGAAAATGAGCCATCAAATTCCAATCCAACTCTAACAAGTTTGCTCGCCTTTCTACCAGAGAGATTTGGCCGCCCACTTCTGAACGAAAAACAGATGAAACTTCACGTAACGGAAGAAGTGTTTGAATGGCTTCAAAAAGTGTGCGAAGTATTCTGGACGGGCCTCATGAGCAAGGATCTTTTTTATGGCGAACTTCAAAAAACTCTTGGGTTTGAAATCTTCGACAAAATGTACGGAAACGAAATTGAACTTTTTGTGGATGGAACTCACCCTCCTGTCATTGAGGAAAAATAATTATGTCAAAACTCAGTCAAAAACAACTCGACATTAGGCTCGCAATTCTTCACACAGAGTGCGAAATTGCCCGCGCTGAAAAAGTGAAACGCTCTGAAGAAATCTGGAGAACTTCTCCTTCGCAATTTTCAAGCATGGCAGAAGCCAGAGAACAGAAGGGCAAACTGCTTGCTGAATCTCACGACAAATACATTCACGAACTCTACGCAATTCGCGCACAAATTCTGAAGCTAGAATCCGAGGTCTAACGACAATGCCATCAATTGAAGATTTTCCCGTAGCTACTCACGTTTATAAAACGATGCAAGTTAGAACTCCAGACGGCGCTATGGACGTGGAAGTTTTTGGTCTAGTTGAGAGGGTAGTTAATGAGCAGTCCGTTGCCGTCTGGTGGACTCCTAATATCGGCCCTCATATTGTTGAAAGAATTGCATTCCTTCGACTAGAAGGAAACAACGAAATGCCGTTCATGAAAATTCAACTAACTGCCGACAATGAAGTGGTGACTTACGGCGAGGTGATAGTGGGATGATGCTTACAGATGAGCAGCTTGTGGGTCTTCCAGAGGTTATGTCTGTATTGCTTGGTGCGCTAAGAGGTACATGGAATTTTGGTGAATACGCACCACCAAGGCATAGCGTTGTAGATGGTAAGTTAGTATTCAATCACGAATGGAAGATTTGGGAATCTTACTGGGATACGGTTGCAGAAATCGAGTGTGTCTTGAACAAGCGAACAGATGGCTAAAAATAATCTTCAACTAATGGGTTCAATCTATGTGGCTTATCCGGCCCATAGATTGAACAAATTGCACATGAATTTTGACACAGCAACTGCCCTAATGATTGTGATAGGTTCTCCACATTTAACTGACAAACAAAAGTTAACGTCCTTGAAGCAATTACTCGGTGAGGATTTGCTCAAGAAAATCTGGGGAAAAAATATTCACTATGTTGTGGACGGATCGTGGCCTCCATATTTAGAAAGTAATGGGAAAATATGAGAATAAAAGTTGATCTCTTTCAAGTCGGTGGAAAATGGAAATATGGCGGCATTATTGAGGTGTCTGAAAGATGGTGGCTTTCGTCGCCAAATGATGCCTTTTTTGAGTTGGTTCGGTGCCAACGATTCGTGGTAAATGATGCTTTTGAGCATCATATAGTAGTAGCGTCAAACGAGGAAGATTGCGGGGTCGAAGTGCCGTTTGTTCACCGACTCTACTTTCCAAATAACTCTGTCGCTACTTTGCTTGATGTTTTGGGAGAAACTTACGGCCTCAGATTTCAAGAGGTTTCGGGTAACGTTGAGTGGAGCGGAACCTAATGGCTAAACCTTCAAACAATATTCCCGGAATTATCGGCAAACTTAACGTCGATAAAAAGACGATTGGAATTGCGGTTCCAGAACCGTATCGTTTACTTGTGGAAGCGAGACTTGAAGAACTGGCAAAGTACACCGGAATTAAATTCACTTTTCAGGAAGCATTGAAGATGTCTTTGGCGTACTTTTTTCCGGTTCCTGAATTTGAATTACAGACCGAAATTTTTGTAGAAGAATTTCTCGGCAATCCGCACGACGGAAAAGCACCAACAATCGGTGAAAGAATTGATCCATCCATGCTCAAACCTTTGTATGTTGAAAGACGAACAAAAGCTGAGAAAGAAGCAATGGCTTCTAAAGTGTACGAACAACTTCATGGAAAGGTAGAAGAAATTTGCAAATCTTCTGCGGAGCAATTTTCGTCGAAACGACGATTAGTTTTTGGAGAAGACTAATGGAACAAATTGCAGCAATTATTCTTTGGATTTTCGCTGGAATCTTGTTCCTTTGTCTGCAAATATTAAAAGGGAGAATAAGATAATGCCAAGAAATATACCTACTAAACAAGAATTAATCGGACTCAGGAAATGGGAACACAATGAGGTTAAAAATGTGTGGAACTTAACCTACACAAATCCTATGAGAATAAACGCTTCTGGAACAGTTGAATTTCTTGAGACTGGCGCGTTCTTTGCTCACGCCATAAGAATCCAGTCTCACCACGCTAACTTTGAAGGGCGATGTGAGTCGAAAAAATTAGGAATCTTTAAGACTATAGAACTGGCTAAAGATGCAGTTGAAACATACTGCGAAACACATGCCGGGGGAGTGTATATCTAAAATGGCTAGACCGTCTGCAAACATTCCTGGGTGGGAAGGAAAATTTGGCGAAAATAAAGTAACCATCGCGATCCAATTTCCCGCTAAATATATCGACCATGTAAAAGAGGTTCTTGCTTCTCTCCAGGAAGAGATAATCGAGGATCAAAAAATCTCATTTCAGGATGCAATTAAATTGGCAACCCTTGCATTCTTTCCTGTTCCTGAAAGAGAAGAAGAAACTGCGAAAGTTGTGAAGGCTCATTTAGGTAATTCAATTCTTGGATTTGCCGGCGATATGGAAGTGAGTAGAGAGGACGTTCCTTTACGACCAAAATACGAACCAACGAAGGTTGAAGTAACTGCGGGAGTTGAAGTAGCTCCTTCTAGGCAAATAAAGTTCAGTACTTCGACTATCGAAACGCCTGCAAAACCGGAACAAAAGAAAACCACAACAGCTCCACCAAGTAGGGTGACTGAAACATACTTTGAAGATGATAATTTGAATCGTCTCGGATTTGTTACAGTTAACTGTGACCGGACACACATTTATCTTCGCGTAGAAGAGATAGGAATTCAACATCCTGTTGTTGAGCATAAGTGGACTCGAAATGAGTTTGGTTTTGCTGAACAATTTTACGAAGATCAGGCGAAGGCTTTGTACGCAATTTACAACGTTGTTCTAAAGAAGTTTCCGAAGGACAAATTAGTGAATGCAATTGTCGAAGCATTCAACGACCAGTTTGACGAAAGTCCACGAGAAAACGAGGGAGAGTAATGGCTCATATTCCTAAACCAAAATTTCATCTAATTCACAGTGTTCGACATATCGTAGGTTGGTGCGATAGTTATAGTTATTGCCCATATTGCGACTATAGTTTTCATCTTAAAAGGTCAAAAAGACCTGGTGGAAATCCTGAGAAACTTGGCTTCGTTTTTCACTCTGCACCATCGAAAGGTCATGTGCACGGAGCAGACTCGGAACTTTCATGGTCTTGTGACGTTGTAACTGGCGGCGAATCTTTGCTCATTGTGAGAGATCATACTGGAGCAATTATCGACCAAGTTCATTACAAAGAAGAGGATCGAAAAATCTATCCAAAACCGAAGAGTTCTATGACTGATGTTTTGGTTCACAAAAACCACGTTACGGAAGTCGATTTTGCAGAAAAAGAAGCCGAAATTCTTGACAGAATTCAACCGGACTCTGATATGAAACTTTTGGCTCAACGTGGATTCACTGTTAAAACGACAAAATATCCACGACTTTTTCTCGTTATTCGACTACATCAAATAACGGTTCAAGGTGGTCACGTCTATGCCGGAATTACGACTAAGTTTCAAGTCCCCCGTTTCTTCCAGAGAGACGGCAAAAGATGGCTCGTAACTAACGACCTAAATCGTCCAGTTGTTCCTGAGAGAAAGTATCTCAAAAATCTCGCGGAATGCGCCAAATGGTTGGAGGAAAACTAGACGGTAATGCGGATCGACAAAGATATCCCTGTAGGAGAAATAAAAGCGTCACTAAAAGAACCCCTACCTTTTAAGAAGATGGAGGTAGGGGATTCGATATTTGTTCCTGAGGAATTAATGTCTCCAAATGCTGCAAGAATTAGAACAGGAACTTTTGCAAAAGGACCTCACATGAAACCGTTTACAAAATTTGTCACAAGAACTGTAATCGAAGGTGAGTTATCTGGTGTTCGAATCTGGTTGGTGAATAAGAATGGAAATCGGTAAGCCTTACAAAGATCCTAAAGAGAAACTTTGGGTCTTAAAATGTGCGTTCTGTAAACAGATTGTTTTGCGCGGAAATTCTGTTGACAATAAGACTTCTTTTTTGAAGAAGATGAAGAAGTTTGTAAAGCGCGTGAGGGACAGCAATCTTTTTTGTTGTAGAGAGTGCTACGGAAAAGAGTATGGAATGTACGAAAAAGGAGATCGCGGTGGAACTGGATAAGGATCTGGAACTAGACGAAACTTTTATCAAAGTTTACGTCAACGAAACTAGGGATAATCTTTTCGTCATTTTTATTGATGAAAGAGAAGATAGAGCTTTACTAACATATATGTTCGCAAGTGACTCTTATTCTCACCGAGAATATCACGCAGAGAGAATGGGCAAAGAAGCCTGGATTGAGTTCTGTATGCGAGTCGGAGAAATCGGCGGAATGTGGGCTACAGTTATTGCGCAAAAGATAAAGGAAATATTTGAACTAAAATGAGAAAACTATTTGGGGTAAACTATAGCTATAAACGGGAGGTGCCGTCACTGGGCTGTGACGATTTTCATTATTCCGTAGACGGTTTGATATGCGTTACAGTAAGTGCTGAGAACTCGGAACAAGCTAAAGAACTCACTAAAAATCTGTTTGTAAATAAGCAAACTACTCCCAGTGCTTTTGAATTCTTAAACTGTAAGGAATTGTAAATGAAAAAAGAATCCAAAATTGTATGTCCTCGTTGTGGTTCTGGATGCGGTTCAAAATTCGGAAAAGAAAACTGTATAATTTGCATCTTTCGCTACGGGGGAAGTTACAAAAATCATGAGGCGAAAGAAAAGCAAATTAAGGAAGAATTTTGGAGGCAATGTGTTCGAAAAAAGAGAATATTCTGCCCAGATAAAGCCCTGGGTCAGTGTACTATCTGGAGTGATAATTGGAGCATGGATGTTGATTGAAATTTTTGGACTTGGATGGGTCGTAATGCGCGGCCACGATTAGGAGAAAACTATGATACATGCTAGAGCAGATTATCAAGCTAGAATTGTCGATCTAAAAAACGAAATTCCTGCTGACGAACCAGTGCTTCTTATAAGGGGCCAAGATCAGTTTGCATCTGCAACACTTGATTGCTATATCGAACTCGTTCGAAAAGCGCGACAAGAACTTGAAGATGAAGCTGGTGCAAACAACTGCGAATACGGCCTCGAAGGAGCCGCAGAAATGAACAAAGAAATCATAGCAGAATCTGATCGACTTTTTGAAGTTGAAAAAGCCGTTGTTCATCATCAAAGACTTGTCAATCTTTGGCCTAAAAAGAAAAGTCCTGACATAACCAAAACTTAATAGGTTTTGGGTTTTGTATGGTACAATCGCTGTAGTCCTTTCTATTGGGACTACGGCGATTTTTTATCATGGGAAAAGCAAGTATTTATCCGAAAGAAAAACCAGTTGGAACCGACCAAGAAGGACGTCCAATTTTTGGCTACGGACCTCACGGTAGACCGGTGTGTTTTGCACACAGAACAGGGCAACCAGGATTGCGTTGTGGAAGTGAGCACAGATTTCCAAATGGACGATGCAAAATGCATGGTGGAATGTCGCCCAAAAATCCTGATTCTGTTCACTACAAAACAAAGCTGTTTGCGCAGTTCTTAAAGGGTGGTGCTTTAGAGCAAGTTTTAGCTGCCGCAAGAGATCCAGACTATCTCAATATGCAGGCTGAAATTGCGCTGAACTTACAGGGCATAACTCAGATACTTGAAAGGAACATTGATTACGAAACTTTCAAGTCTTGTTTTGCTAAGGCAAAAGAGCTAGAAGAATTCCTTTTTTCTCAACCATTCGAGAAGACAAAAAACTCCCTTACTTCCAGAGAAAAAAGCGATTTTCCAATCGTAAAAATGGAGAAACTTGCAGAAGAAGTTTCAAATCTTCTTTTGCGCGGAAAAGATCAGATTCGTTATCAAGAAGAACTTGATCGAGCTTTGACACGCAGAGCGAAACTTATTGAGCTAGATACTAAGCGTGTTCAATTTGAATCAAACCACATGAGCGCAGAGCAAGTTTTGGCTCTATTCTCTACGGTTGTAGATTCCGTAAGAAAATGCTTCAAAAATGATATTGCCGGCCTCATTGCTTTCGGGCAGGAAGTGGACAAATTAAGCGGCCTTATGCAACAGGGCGGAAACGCAGCTTTAAGAGGGCGTCCTGGTGTAACAGGAATGCTTCAACCGCGATCAGAATTTGCCGAAGAAATTCGTAATGAAATAGAGGCTGAAAATGCCGAATTTCGAGAACTGAATGATGAAGAAGCACGTAAATATAATGCTGAACTTCAAAAGTTCGCAGACGAAGATCCAAATGATCCGGAAGATGATACAATTTACTTTCTCGATCCTGACCTTTCGGCAGACGATATGGCGCATACAAAAGCACTCGAAATTATTGCACCAAAAGAAGAGATTAGTGCGATGGAAAATATTGCCAATAATCTTAACCGTGGCGTTTTCAGAATAAAGCGGGCAAAAACAAGTGGCTAAAAAGGTCACATTTAAGTCTGGACAAGGCCCCACACTTCTTGGGTCTGTTTTTCAGCAACTTAAAGACCAAACTAATGTCGCTATTCAAGAGGCACAGAATCCGGCAGACGTTAGCGGATTTTTTGAATACAGAAATAACTTTGCCGGTTTCGCAAAAGATGTTCTTAAAGTTAAGATAATAACCGACGATCAGGGACTTATTCTAAAGAGCATTGAAGAGAACCCAATCACGTTAGCTAGATCAGCCAACGCAACTGGCAAGACAAATATAGCGGGTATTGCCGTAGTTTGTTTCTACAAAATTTTCTCCGGAAAAGGCGTCGAAATATACACGACCGCTATTCCAGAAAAGAACCTTCGAACTTTGCTTTGGAAAGAGATTCTTTCTGTAGTAAATAGAGTCCCTGGTTTGTTCATCAAAGATGTAGTAAAACCTGCGTCACTTTCGATCAAATTTGATGAACGAAATTTCATAGATGGAGTTACAATTCCACAGACGGGAGATGCTGCGGCAAAAGAAGCCCGATTTTCTGGAAAACACGCTCCATATATGCTGTTCGTAGTAGACGAAGGAGATGCTATTCCGGTTGAGGTTTATAGAGCTATTGAATCGTGTATGTCTGGTGGTCATGCACGATTACTTATTTTGTTTAATCCACGTTCACAAACTGGACCTCTTTATCAGATGGAAAAATCTGGTAGCGCAAACGTCGTAAGATTGTCTGCATTTAATCACTTAAATGTTCTCACAGGATTCGACGTAATTCCAGGCGCAGTAACGCGAGATATTACCGTTCGTCGTATCCAGGAATGGACTCGCCCAATTATTCAAGGAGAACGCATCGGAGTTGATGTGTTTATGGTTCCTGAATTTTTGATAGGTTTTGTTGCTAAAAAGAAGGACGGTAAAACAGAGTTTCCTCCACTGCAAGCTGGCCTAAGAAAAATCACAGAACCTGCATTCTCTTACATGGTTCTTGGTGAGTATTCCGCGCAATCAGAAAATCAGCTTATAAGTAGAGAGTGGATTCACGCGGCACAGAACCGATGGATTGCGTACAAAGCGAGTGGTAGTCAACAACATCTAAATACACGTCCAAAACTAGGTGTTGACGTAGCAGAACTTGGATCAGATACTAACGTAGTTACTCCTCGATATGATTTCTTTGTAGATGCGCAAAAAGTATGGGCTGGAGTTGACACTTTAGTTACAGGAACAAATGTCATTATGGAGATGCGTTTTTACGATGCAGAAGGAGCCTATATTGACTCAAATGGTTTAGGTGCAGGTGTGTGGCCGATTGTACGAAAAGCAGAGCTAGTTGCTCACCGAATTATGGTGCAGGAATCTCCGACCAAATTAGCGATGATAGATGAAGATGTAATTGGTGAATTTGATCGCATACGGGACCAGGGCTGGTGGGAGCTTCGAGAATTCTTGCGAAAAAATCCTCGCGCTATGATTCCTCCTGATGAAGAATTAGAAGATCAGTTAGCGGCACCAACTTATCATCGTGATCCGCGTACAGGACGCATTAAAATTTGCGACAACGATGCGATGAAAGCATTGCTCAATGGAAAGTCACCAGATAAAGCGTCATCTTTGATGCTTACTTTCTGTCCAGATAATGATGATTCTGGAGCAAGTTATCTGACTAGCACCTACTATTAGGATATAATAGTTACGACGAACAATTCTGGTTCGTTAAAGGTTGTGAAATGTCGCTTGATGGTAACTTACCCATAGCAATTAATTCAGATACTCCGGATACCGGAAATATCCATTATCGCATTCAAACAGATCGCGACAGACAATTGATTGCCGAGGGGTTTGTTTGGGCCGATGTTTTGCGCTTCAGACGATACTATGAAGGTAAGCACAAAATCCTTCTTACAGATCGTCAAAGAGAGATCCTTAGAAATCTCGATCTAATGGACTTCTGTGACAACGTTTGTGGACAGATTGTTTCTGAGTCAAAAGGACGTCTCACTTTCAACAAATGGACGTGCAAAAATCAAGAGGTAAAAGACTTCCTAGATACCCTCTTCGCAATGCAGTCAGTTGGTGAGTTTCAGAACGACACCCATTTGCGTAGTCTTAGAGACGGAAATTTTGTCGTCATGATTAACTGGGATGACGAAGCAGGATTTCCCGAATTTTTTCACGAAGACTGGTGGGACGGTATTAAGGGAGTTTATATCCATTATAATGCTTCTCAAAAAGCAGAATATGCTGTGAAGCAATGGGCGTATCTAAACACTCAAAATGTAACAGTTTGGAGACGTTTAGTTTGGTTCCCAGATCGGATCGAAAGATATGAGTCAACTGCACCCGGTTCTTTTACTTCATGGGTACAATCTTCTTTGCCGGAAGATATTGTTGATGGTCAGGTAGTTTTTCCGATGCCTTGGTTGGATGAAAAAGGTAAGCCACTTGGCATACCATATATTCATTTCAAAAATTCTTACAAAACGTATGGTAAATACGGAGTCTCAGAACTCGACGGCGGGGTAATCGGTTTTCAAGATCAACTGAACGACTCAATGATCTCGATGCAGATCACTTCCAGGATGACCGGCGCACAGCAATATTGGGGCACAGGAATTAAGTTAAAAACAAGAGACAATTCTCGCGAACCTTTGCCCATTAAAGTCGATGCTGGAATGTTCCATACTTCTGAGAACGTTGATTCTAAATTTGGTGTACTTCCTGCGGGAAACATGGATCAGCAAATTGCTGGTTATCTATTGAAGCTAAAACGTGTAGCACAAATTACCGCTACTCCACTACACGCAATCACTGGTGGAGATTGGCCTTCTGGAGATGCAATTCTTCGTGCGGAACTTCCAGCAGTAAATAAGGCTAAAACACAGATCGAAAGTTTCAAAGCATCTTGGTGCGCAGTTGGCCGTATGGCACTCAAAATTTGGAATGCTTACTGCGACCCTTCTGAACGCATTAATTACAACCCTAAAAAGGGAATTATTGAAGCGGACTTTGATGATCCTGAAAACTTTGATATGGTTTCACGATCCATTGTCGCGCATAACCTCGCTGGGCAAGTGTCGAAAAAAGAGATTCTTCGAATCATGGATTACACCGAAGAACAGACTGATGATATTTACGAGGAATATGTGCAAGAACAGAAGGATGAAACTAATGCTATGGCGAGTGCAATAGTGCGCGGCGCGGGAACAGGTACAGCCAGTGGAAATCCTGCAACAAAAATTAATAAACCTAAGCCCGGAAAAGGTGGTGCTTTAGGTGGCGGAAATAACAAGCCATCTGTAAATCCACAGTGACAGGAAAATCAACATGAAATTCAGCAAACTTTTTGTGGCCTCTTTGGTCATTTCTTCGCTAGTAATTTGTCAAACAACTTACTCAACTATTGGCGGCAAGACAATCGCCAAAAAATCTTCCTCCAGAAAGACAATTGGTGCGGTCGATTCGGAGACACTATCTACGACTCCGTTTAAGTCGTTTTCGACTGTCGCTCCGACGGGCTACAGAGGGTCGCTAACTGTCACCGCAAATCAGTCAAATACCGACGCTATTTATGTGCTTTGTGTTTCTAAAGGTGCAACGGCACCGACGCAGGCACAGATGATTGCTTACGGGTTCAAACTTGTACCCGGTGCAATCTTCGTCGGAAGTACGTCGAGTACGAATATCCAATGCGATGTCTACGGAGTCTCAAATTCTGGCAGTCAACTTGCACAGTTTATTGAGAAATCTCCGGGCAATGCAGGACCGGATTCTGTCATCAATCCGGGGTCGGTGACTGCCAACGCCGGGACCAACCTCAATACGTCACTCCTG